>Ga0068704_100098_pt1 | contig 49528 bp, 46 predicted proteins | sample CeladaPassaD2F12_FD_62225 | JGI IMG/M metagenome (GOLD analysis project Ga0068704, IMG submission 62225) | Cellulose-adapted microbial communities from the Joint BioEnergy Institute, USA - Passage D2F12 | ecosystem: Engineered > Bioreactor > Continuous culture > Unclassified | place: USA, Joint...
CCCCCTTGCTGCTGGTGTACTTGGAGGAGCGCTTCGGTGTGAGCGAGTTCGTGATCGGGCTGGCCTACGCGCCCGCGGCGGTGGTGTACGCGCTCGCACCGGCGTATCTGGGGAGGCTGTCCGACCGATGGGGGAGGAGGCCGGTGATTTGCTTGGGTCTGCTGAGCAGCGGCCTCGTGGCCTGCTTCTTCCCGCTGGCACCTAGCCTGTGGGTGCTAAGCCTGGCATGGCTGGTGGAGGCGCTGTGCAGCTCTGCCGCGGTGCCCGCGCAGGACGCCCTCGTGTCCGACCTCACGGGGGGTAGCGTGCGCGGGCGAGCCTACGGGGTCTACGCGGCCACCACTGGCCTGGGATCCACCGTGGGCCCGCCCCTGGGGGGGTGGCTGTACGATCACGTCTCGATGGCCGCTCCCTTCTGGGTCAACGCCGTGGTGCTGGTCCTGGGAGCCTTGGCCCTGTTCTACATACTGAGGCCCCTGCCCGCGTCCCTTGTGGGTCGAGCTAGGAAGGTCCGCGGCAGCTTAGGTCCTGCTGATCACTAGGTTCCAGAGGACGAGCACGATCGCTGCCACCAGCAGGACGTGGATAGCCGCCCCCAGCAGCTTGAGCGCTAGACCTCCAGCCCACAGCACCAACAGCAGCACCACTATGCCCCATATCAAAGGTCTCATGAGTCACCTGCCCCTTTTTCTTCTAATTTACCTGCTGAGTGGGGTGATACGCCATGCTAGCCAAGGCGATCTACCAGCTCATGGAGCCTAGCTAGCAGGCGTGAGCGCTGATCCTCGGCCTGCAGGAGAGGGGACCATCTGGTGAGGATCAGCCAGGCCTCGGCCGCGGCCACCGCGCGCGCCAGCCCCGGCAGCGACGTGATACCCCTGGCCTCGGCGTAGACCTCCAGCACATCTTCCTCGGGGACTATGCCTCCCTCAGCCAGGGCACGGCCTAAGAAGGATGCGAGGTCCCAGGTGGGAGAGCCGCGATGGATCCCCTGCCAGTTAGCAAGCAGCAGGTTGCCCGCGCCATCCAGCAGGAAGTTACCGGTGCGGCAGTCCCCATGACATATCCCATGAGATACACCACCAGCAACACCATAAAGATAAGAAGCCATAGACACCACACGAGCCACAACAGGATCGATCTCGGCAATATCCAGCCACTCGCGCGCGACCTCGGCAGGAGGCGGGCCAGCCTCGAGCCAGGCAGGAGGCTGCCGGCCGTGGAGCCCCGCCAGCAACTGGGCGGCCCACACGTACATGCCCGGGGTCCAGGCCTCGGCCGGCAACGCAGGAGAATGTGCCTCCAGCAGGAGAGCGCAGCCCTCCACCCCCTCCCAGGAGGCCACCAGCCTTGGGGTAGCTATCGGCAGGGTGGGTGCAAGCTCACGGTAGAACGCCAGCTCCCTCCTAAGGTCAGCCTGCAGGCCTGGGCTCGCGTGAGCGGGAGCGTACTTGAGCACGTAGCGCTGGGGAGGAGCGATCACGAGCAGGGCATTATCGAGTGGGCCGGCCGTCGGGGCCAACTCCACCCCAGCAGGGTCGACGCCCAGCTTAGGCAGTATCGCAGCTAGCTCCGGCACCTCCATGGTGCGAGTATAGCAAAAACCCTCTTGGTGCTATACTTTGGGTCACGCATGTTGTTATAGGAAGGGGAGGGATATGGCCGGCAAGTTGATCACCAGACTGGATCACGTGGTGGTAGCCGTAAGGGACCTGGCTCAAGGCATCGCCAGGTACAGGGAGATGGGTTTCGAAGTCCGACCCGGTGGCAGGCACGAGGGCAGGGGCACCGAGAACGCCATCATACGCTTCGGGCTGGAGTACATAGAGCTGTTGTCGGTGTACGATAGGGCGGAAGCCGAGGGCGCCGGCATAGGCAGGCGCACGCTCGTGGAGTACCTGGAGCAGTGGGATGGAGGGCTGATAGGTTGGGCCGCGGCCACCGACGACATAGATGAGGTGGCCGAGCGCCTCCGCAGGCTCGGCAAAAGCTTCGAGGGGCCCTTTGCCATGAGCAGGCAGAGACCTGACGGCACGAGGCTCTCCTGGAGGCTGCTGATCCCCGAGGGCACGCCCTGGAGGCGTCCTTGGCCGTTCGTGATCTCTTGGGATATGTCGGACGAGGAGAGGCTCGCGCTCGAGGCCCCGGGCGATCACCCCAACGGCGCCACGCGCATCGCCTGCCTCAGCGTGGTGGTCAAGGACCTGGAGAGGACGCTGGAGCTGTACCACGAGGCCCTGGGGCTCGTGGAGACCTCGGTAGCGCACGTGCAGTACATGGGGGCGCGCAAGGCGGTGTACCTCATCGGCAACACGAGGGTGGAGCTGCTGTCGCCCACCCGCAAAGGGGTGATCGCCGCGATGCTCGAGGAGCACGGGGAAGGACCCGTGGGGCTGATGCTGGCCACCCCCAACAAGCTGTTCCAGCTAAGGGAATCCCCGGTCAAGGTAAAGTCTTAGGGGAGAATCCTGGTAAACTGTGACTATGCAATCTCTCCCCGGGGGTAAAGAGTTGGTCCAAAGGCATACATCTGCGCTCCGTCCCCAGGTGTGGATGCGGCTCTGCTACTGGTGGTGGTTTGCCGCGATCGGGGCTTTCACACCGTTCGCGTCTCTCTATTACCGGGAGATGGGGCTGGAGGGCATACAGATAGGGGTACTGACGGCGATGAGCTCCGTGGGCACCGCCTTCCTCGCACCTGTGTGGGGGGCGATGGCTGACAAGTACGCCGTGCACAAGGGGCTGCTGGGGGGGCTGCTGCTGGGCGGCGCCCTGGGAGCGTTGCTGCTGGCGAGGGCAGGAAGCTTCCCACACGCCCTCCTGGCGGTGGCGCTGCTGGCCGCCTGCGTATCCCCGGTGCCCTCCTTCCTCGACTCCTACGCGGTCCAGATCAGCGAGCGCAGCGGCACATCCTACGGAGCGATGCGCGTGTGGGGGTCCATAGCCTACATCCTGGCGACCTGGAGCTTGGGGCACCTCATGGGGGTGGAGGTATCTCGCCTCTTCATCTACTGCTACGCGGCCTGCCTGCTGCTGACGATGCTCTCGAGCTGGGGGCTGCCGAGGTTACGCGAGCACGCGGTGCACGCCATGTGGTCCAGCTTCAAGAGGGTGCTGAGCAAGCGAGCTCTGGTCGTGTTCCTGCTGCTGACCTACGTCATCGCCGCGGCGATGAGCACGATGTACTCCTTCTTCGGGATATACGTGAGGGAGATAGGGGGCACGACCGCCATGCTGGGGACGGCGTCCTCCCTGGCGGCGATCAGCGAGCTGCCGATCATCGCGGGCAGCGGCTTGCTGCTGCGGGTCCTGGGCCCTCGCAGGCTCCTGATGATCGCCGTGGCCTCGTACACCGTCAGGCTGGGGGTGTACGGCTTCCTCCCCTATACCCATTGGGTGCTGGGCATCCAGCTCATCCACGGGCTGTGCTTCGGGGCCTACCTGGTGTCCACGGTCACGCTCGCCCATCGGCTGGCGGGCAGGGAGCTGGCGGCCACCGCGCAGGCCATGCTGGCCTCCATATCCATGGGATTCGGGAGCATCACCGGCTCCGTGATGGGCGGTGCCCTGCTGGACGCGCTGGGCACGGTGGGCATCTACAAGCTGGCCGCTGGGATGATGCTGGCGGCGCTCGCCGCGCTCGCTCTCAGCATGCACCTGCTGGAGGAGGGGGAAGAGGCGCAAGCCACGCCGGCGGAGGCGGGCGAGGCCGCCGCCAGCCCCACGGGGCAACCGTAGGCCGCATCTCCCCGGCACAAGCCCTGAGCACCGCAAGGCGGAGAGCACCCAGGCACGCAGGGCATCATAGCAGTTCGTATGGTACACAGCATGCAGCGGCCGTAGACACCGCCTCAAGAACACCTACAAAGCCACATCATGAGGCCAGCACAAGGAGATGCGCTCCGCAGCGATCATGAGAATGATAATTCTATATAATTGCTTCTCTAATTGTAAATTTGTGCTATCAAACTATCTCATAATGATATATGATACGGCTCCAGCTAGCACTTCCGGCCTTGTACGGATGCCACACACTACCTATGAAAAGGGCAGAATAGCAGGTGCCTCGGTCCAGCGGCACCCCAAATAATTTGACATAATATATGGAAGTGTCCCTACCATAGGACGACAGGACCCCACAGATATGACAGATGGGGCACAACACGGGTGTAATTACTCCTGTGGGTGTAATTACTCCTGTGGTAAAGGAGGCCACCAGATCATCTTTTCACCACATGCGCAACAGCAAACCAAAGAGGTAAGCTAATCACGGCCCAGCATTAGCTAATTAATGCCTCAGCTACCCACGCAAATGACTTGACTTACTAAACTGCATTATTGAATTCAATAACACTGGCCACAAGGCAGCCTGCATCAGCATAACCAGGACTTAAGGAGAGTCACCAGTTCCTAAACAACAGCACATAGACCCCCGTGCACCATGCTTGCCTCCTGCAGTCATAGCACTATCGATTTCAATAACTCCAAGTATCCAAACCTCACTAGCATCAGAGAGAAGGCAACCCCGTATGCTATCACCAACGGGTCAGCCTGGGCAGGACTCCCAGCTAGGCTATCCAGCCTACCTATTGAATTCGATAACTTGCATGCAACAACCAGACTTATGATCACATGCCATCTTCCCAGTGTGCATCATCAGATACCTATTGAATTCAATACCCTAGTTAGGGCTTGGCATTATAGCCATGCCTCAGCTGACACAGGCTATGCAGATTGCCCAACACAAGCATAAACCAAGTCGACGGCTACACAAGGAGCTCTAACAGTTCCCCTGACACCCCGGACGCCTATTGAATTCAATACCCCAAGCCAAGCAGAGACCCTCCGCATCCGGAGCAGTATCGGAAATCACACAGCGTACACCAGCCAACACGCAGCTCATTACCGGCCGTGGGCAACACGTGCGTCCCTACACGCCAACCAAAACGTGCCGGGCAAGAGGAGAGGAGATCTTCCAGTGCACTGCCAAACAACACATGTCACATCAAGGACACAGGAACTCCCTCCCATGGACATGCCCCAGACTGCACGGTCGTACCGATACTAGGACCTATTGAATTCAATAGCTGACTGATCACCAGCAGACCCTAAAGCCACATCTCCAACCCATCGCACCAAGTGGCCCATCGGTACCTTCAGCGCGCGCCAGCCCCAGGCCAACGCACCTGGCGCCTCGCGCGCAGGGGATACCGAGGCCGCCTTCAGAGTGAACCTCAGGCTACAGGGATCCCGCCACTCACCTATATCCTGGCGCTACCGCCTAACCAGCTATACGCTCCACGCCCACAGTCGTGCCAACCAATGCTTGCGGCCAAGCAGAGGACGGGTCGAGCTAGCTGGCCCCCCTCCCTTGCACACCCGTGTAACAGATAGCACAGGAGGGGATACTCCTCATCTCTAGGTGCACGCCCTTGGTGCCTCCCCTCTCAACCACCCACCTACCCCATCCTGCCCCGCATTCCCAACGACCTAGCCAGGTTTTGGCTGCAGAGCGCCGCACCCCGATATAGCAACCATGGATGCAGGGTTAGGGCCTATCCAAACTACTGGTCATGCCTACCCATTTGTCCCGCCAGCAGCGTATTACCAAGGCTATAACTGAGCGGCCACAGGAGACACGGCCGACAAACTAAGGCAGGATCGGTCACCACCCAGGCAACCAGGCGTGCAGCAGCGCGGGCTAGGAGATGTAGCCTTCCATCAAGGCCCTTCGTAGGGGGATGTCCTGGCAGAGGGCATGCAGAGCGCGCACGAACGCGGTCTGGTGGGCTCTAGGTACCAGCTCAAGCAGGAACAGGATCAGCAGGAACTCGCGGACCCACTTGGACCCCAAGCGAGCCTCCAGCTCGTACAGGAGCAGCATCATCCCTAGCATCGCGACTTGCTCGGTGCATCCACGAAAAGACCGCAAGAGGTCGACGAGCTCCTGGACTGTTCTACCTCCCTTGGAGAGCTCAGCGATCACCTCGGTGATGGGCGGCAGGTCAGGCAGCCCCTCGAGCTGGTAGGGGACATCTGCAGGCGCAGCCTGCAGCAGCCTTGGCAGGACCGTGGCCAGGGAATCGACACACACACGCTCTTCCAGGGTGTAGAACACCAAGTTGTCCCCGGGCTGCACGCCCAGCACCTGCTGCCTGATCTCATCCGGCACAGTGATCCTGTGCTTGGAACGGGACTTTGCCAGAGCCACATGGAACTCACCTCGAGATGCATCCTCGGTCATCGCGCCATCTCCCTTTGTCGAGGTAATCAGCCTCTCCCGGCCGGCTCACTGCCACATCTTTCATGATAGTATATAGGCTAATTCGGTCCCATGAAAGCCTATGACCCACACTTATCTACTCAATGGCCTGAAAAGGCGCTTATTGGCGATTGGTGGGACTGTAAGCCGATATAACCCGAAACCGAGCGGCTCACAAATTTCGGCCCAAAATTATATATGGATACTACCTATCGCAATGCCCACCGCTACCTGGGTACCCTGGGCAGTGGTCCCAGAATAAGCCGGAAGCCCACCATGAGCCTGCGACGCCCGGCATCACTCAGTTTGCTATAACAAATGGGTGACCATCTCCCCATCCACAGTCCCCGGGGAGGGTCAGGGATTGCATTTGCAGTTGTTAGCATGTAGTATACTAGAGGTTGGGCAGAGTGCCCTTGGGAGGTGGAAGTAAGTTATGGACCAAGAGCCTCGAGGTTCAGCGGGCGATCAGCCCGACGCCCAAGGCGAGATCTACGTCGAGGACGAACTACTGCGCGCCGGCTTCACGCAGATACCCAACCAGGTCCTGCGACACCCAAACCTCTCACCAGGTGCCAAGCTAACCTACGTCATGCTCCTATCCTACGCCTGGCACGGCAACTCCTGCTTCCCCGGCCAGCAGCGCCTCGCGGAGGACCTTGGGGTGGGCAGGCGCTCCGTCGTCAGGTACGTTCGGGAGCTGATGGAGGCGGGGCTCCTCATCGTCCGCCGCCGCGGCCTTGGGCTAACCAACCTGTACATCCTCCCCAGGCTGGGGTCCTACCCTGGCCCCCATACCGAGCAGACGTCTCAGCCCAGAAGTGCCAAATTTGCACATCAAGAAGTGCAACAAACGTCACATCTGGAAGTGCAAAATTTGCACCCAAATAATACTCAGGTTAATAATACACATCTAAAGAAAGATTCGAATATTCGAAAGGCTCTCCAAGGATTTGTGGAACAGGTTTCGGCCGAGATGGGAGACGAGGCACCACTGGAGGCCTCGCTGTCCCGCATGGTGAACCTCTACGTCGATTCAGGCCTGCAGCTTGAGGACTTTGTAGCCCTAATAGACGAGGCGCGGGCCATCACCAAGCGCCGGTCCACCAGCATCACGAAGACCAGCTCGCGCCAGGGGACTCCCTGGCGGGGCAAGAACCGCATGCCGTACTTCTTCGGCGTCCTGGAGGACCTGGTACGCAAGCACCGTTAGTCCGCTTGCGGCTACGGCCAACAACCCTCTGCTGCGACCACGCTGGTTAGGAATGTTGACACTGGCCTAGTACAGTGTTAGTATCACTAACAAAGTGTGATAATTACTAACAAAGAGACAACATTCTGTGGGTGGGGTGATGGCTTTAGGAGAAGTGGTACGCAGGCGGAGGCTTGAGCTGGGGCTCACCCAGCACGAGCTGGCAGCTAGGTCGGGGCTGTCGCGGCCGGCCATTGCGGCCATCGAGACCGGCAGGATAGCGCTGCCGGGCAGGGATGAGTTGGCCTCGCTGGCAGGGGCGCTGAGGGTGACCGTGCTGGACCTGCTGGCTGCCTCTGGCTATGGTGAGGTGCTGGATCCCAGAGTGTTGTCCTTCGCCTCGGCAATGTCCGAGCTCCCGGAGCCCGACAGGGAAGGGGTGTGGGCGGTGATCGAGGTGCTGCTGCGGTGCTGGCCCCGGGGGGATTGACATATCCCATGAGCTGGGTTTATGTGGGTTTATGTCGGGGTCTGGATCTCATGGGATATATCGTGTGTAGGCCGCCAGTCGGCGGCAAGCTCGGGTATACTGGAGGCATCACCAACCTGGAGGCATCACCAACGAGGAGGGAAGATCATGTACAGGCTCATGCTGCCCCTGCTGCTCTGCGTCCTGCTCCTCTCCCGGCCGGTCGCCGCCCGGACCATCGGCGGCACCTCCCGTGCCGATACCCTGGTCGGCACGGCGACCGGCGATCGGCTCTACGGCTACGGTGGCGCCGACCGGATCTTCGGGCGGGGAGGGACCGACTACCTCTACGGCGGCGCCGGCGATGACCTGCTGGTGGCCGACGACGACGGTGCCCGCGACTACGTGTACTGCGGCCCCGGCTACGACCGCGTCTACGCCCGCGGCAACGACTGGGTCGCGGGCAACTGCGAGCGCGTCGTGCGCACGCCAGCGCTGGCCGTCCGCGTCGACTGCTACTCCGACCCCGAGAGGGTGGTGGTGCGCAACACCCGCCCCTACGCCATCGTGATCACGTCCGTGGGGTCCATCTACGACCCCTACAAGTTCGAGCCGGTCGATGTGAGCTACCGGCTGGCGCCCGGGGCGACGGTCACCTTCGAGTCCGGGCACAGGGCGGAGAGGCACGTGCTCACTAGGTACTACATCTTCAACAACGACGTCGGGGCCCGCGAGGGCGCCCGGGTGGGCACCCAGTACTACGGCACCTTCAGCGACCGCTGCGGCTAGGAAGCCGCCAGGCAAGCGCCCTCGGCGATCCGTGGGCGACAGGGGGCTGGACGACCCGCCTGAGGCGTGCTATCCTGCCGGGCACGGAGGTATGTGGAGATGGCCGATGGGATCGAGGATCTGCTGCTGGAGGGGCTGACGGCCGCACAGGCCGAGGCCGTGCGCAGCCGTCAACGCCGGCTCCTGGTCGTCGCCGGGGCCGGATCCGGCAAGACGGAGGTGATGGCGCGCCGCGTCGCCTGGTGGGTCGCTGTGGAGGGCGTGCCTCCGGGCCAGGTGGTGGCCTTCACCTTTACCGAGAAGGCCGCCCGGGAGATGCGGGCGCGCATCCGTCGGGCGCTGGCGCTCGCTAGCCACGGCGACCTGGGGGACATGTTCGTGGGCACCATCCACGCCTTCTGCCTGGCGCAGCTGCGGGCGCTCGCGCCGGAGCGCTACCACAACTACGAGGTGCTGGATGAGCTGGCCCGCCTGGCGCTCATCCAGCGGGAGTACGACCTGCTCGGCTTCTACCCCTTCATGCGCGCGACACGTACCTGGGACCGCTACCGGGCGATCGAGCGCTTCCTGCAGGGCTACGACCTGCTCTGCGAGCACGGCGAGCTGCGCGTGGAGCTGCCGCCAGCGCCCGCTCACACGCGGGCGGACAAGGAGTGGTACAGACGGGCCCGGCTGCTCACGCCCGTGGGGCGGTCAGAGCTGGCGGAGGCCTTCTCGCGGGTCGCCGCCAGGTACTACGCCTGCCTCCACCTCCACCGCTGCCTGGACTTCAGCACCTCCCAGAACGAGCTGGTGCGCATGCTGGAGAGGGAGGAGTACCTGGCGCGGCTGCGAGGGGCCATCACCCACGTGGTGGTGGACGAGTGTCAGGACATCAACCCCGTCCAAGACAGGCTGATCCGGCTGCTGGTGGGGGACTGCGGCCACCTGCTGGCGGTGGGGGATCACCGCCAGGCGATCTACGCTTGGCGCGGCGGGCGCGTCGAGCTGATGGCGCGGCTGCACGCGGAGGTCATGGCCGACCCCGAGGGAGGGGTGATCGAGCTGGCAGAGAACTTCCGCTCCACGCCCAGGATAGTCGCGCTGGCCAACGCCTGGGCCCGCACGATAGGCGCCACGGGCGGCATGCCCAGCCCGGACATGCTCCACGGCAGGGCCGGCAGGAGGGACGAGTCGCCGGCCCACGTGGCGCTGATGCGCAGCTACTCCCGCCAACTGGAGGCCGAAGGGATCGCCCAGGTGGTGCGGGCCCTTGTGCCGGGCGATGGCCGGGGGGCGGCGCACGACGACGGCGACGGGGAGAGGGGGCTCACCTACGCCGACGTCGCCGTCCTGCTGCGCAGCCGCCGCGACCTGGCGACGTACGTGGAGGCGCTCGAGCGCCGGGGCATCCCGGTGGTGGTCCGCGGATCGCCGCAGCTGCTCCTGCAGCCGGAGGTGCTCCTCTGCGTGGCGGCGCTCGCGCTGGTGGCCGGCCGGCAGGAGCTGGTGGACCAGCGCTACGGAGAGGAGCGGGAGGCGATCGCTCAGGCCGTGGGCTGCGGCTGGGACGCGGGCGCTCCCGCGATCCTCGAGGCCGCCTGCCGACGCGCCCGCGCCACCGGCCTGCCCCTGCGCCGGGGGGTGGAGTACAGGCTCGCGCGGCTGGCCCAGGCGGTCCGCTCCCGCTTGGCGGGTGGCCCCCGGCCGAGCCGGAGGGAGCTGCGGGGGCTGCGGAGCGCGCCCACCAGGGATTGGCTGGCCGCCCAGCGCTTCCCGCGGGAGGTGTTCCTGCAGGAGGTGCTGCACCACCTGCTGGCGGAGGCGGAGGTGGGCGCCTGGGACGCCTCGGGGGCGCCCAGGGCCCGCGCCGCGATGTACCACCTGGGCCAGCTGAGCAGCATGCTCGCCTCGCTCAACCTCACTGGGCCCAGCGACCTCGAGCTGCTGGGCCACCAGGTGGAGACGCTGTGCCTGTGGTCGCTCGGGCGCCCGCGGCTGGAGGAGCACCCGCTGGCCGAGGGGCTGGACGCTGTCACGGTCAGCACGATCCACGCGGCCAAGGGGCTGGAGTTCCCCGCGGTGGTCGTGGCGGACGTGAGCGAGCGCCGCTTCCCCAGCTCGTGGGCGACCCAGCGTCCGGACCTACCGTTCGACCACGAGCTGTGGGCGAGGCTGCAGCTGTGGCAGCTGAGCGACAACGACCACCTGGACGGCGAGCGCCGCCTGCTGTACGTGGCGCTGACCAGGGCCGAGCGGTACCTCCTGGTAACGGCCTCGTCCCCCTCGGGGTTCTTCTGGGAGTTGGCCGAGCTTGGCGAGCGCGAGGGCGTGCCGAGTGCCTCGCCCGCAGAGGTGGCGCGGCACCTCAGGCTGCGGCCGTCGGCGCGCTCCCTGCGCCCCCAGCTGTTTGAGGCGTTCTCCAGCCTCCGCTACTACCTGGAGTGCCCGCACGACTACTACCTGCGCCGCCTGCTGGGCTTTCGGCCCGTGGTCAACGAGTACCTGGGCTACGGCCAGGGCCTGCACAACCTGCTGCGGGAGATCCACTCCCAGCCCCAGCACTGGGCACGGCTGGCGGAGGATGAGGCAAGGCTGCGGGCGGAGCTGGATCGGCTGATAGCCGGGGGGCTGTTCTTCCTGCGCTACGCCTCCCCCGAGACGCGGCGCCGGCTGCAGGCCAGGGCTCGGGAGCTGGTGGCGGGCTACGTCCGGGAGCACGCGGAGGAGCTGGGGGAGAGGCGCTACGAGCCCGAGCGGCCTTTCGAGGTGCTGCTTGAGGAGGACGTGCTGCTGGCGGGCGCGGTGGACCTGCTGGAGGGAGGGGAGGAGCTGGCGGTGGTGGACTTCAAGAGCGGCGAGGCGGGGGCGTACGACGAGGAGCTGCTCCGGCTGCAGGTGCAGCTGTACGCCCTGGCGCTCGGCAGGGCGACGGGGAGGGCTCCGCAGGTAGGGTTGGTGCGGTTTGTGGGCGGCGAGGGGCCCGCGGAGATGCGGGTAGAGCTGGGGCCGGAGGCGCTGCGGCGGGCCCTGGAGCTGGCGGGCGAGGCCGCCCAGGGCATACGCGAGGGCAGATTCGACGAGGGACCCACCCCCCGCCATGTGGGCAGGTGCGCGCGCTGCGACTTCCGCCTGTTCTGCGGCCTCGGGGCCATGGACAGGCCCGCATGATCCTGAGCGCCGAGGATGTATAGAGGGCCTCGGTCGCTGCCGGGGCAACGAGGCCAGATGGCTCGCTGGCGACCAGAACGGGTGCCGTGGGAGGGGTCGAAGGATGGTGAGCGTTGTGGCCGCAAAGCTGTTCATATACCTCTTGCGTTGTGTACAGCCGGTGTAGTATAGTGTGGACATCAGAACTCTCCAGAGCATTAGACATAATCATGAGGAGGTGATCGCATGAGGAGGTGGCTTTTGTTGTCCGCGGCCCTGCTGCTGGGGTGGGCGCTGCTGCCGCAGTCGGCGCTGGCCGCACTGGTCACGGGGACGCGCGGGGGTGACTACCTGCGGGGGACGTACCGGGCAGACACGATCTACGGCTACAGCGGCGCCGACGCGATCGCTGCGGGGGCGGGGGCGGACAGGGTGTACCCTGGCCCCGGCAACGACTCGGTGGCGGCGGGCACCGGCGGGGACTACGTCGCGGGCTCGGGCGGCAACGACATAGTGGAGGGTGAGGGCGGCAACGATACCCTGTACGGGGGCGAGCTCACGGACCTGCTGTACGGTGGGCCCGGCGCCGACAAGCTCAACGGCGGCGCCGGCGACGACTTCCTGTCCGGAGGCAGCGGCCCCGACACGATCTACGGCTCCGACGGCATCGACTTCATCGAGCCGGGCTGGGGCGCCGACAAGGTGTACGGCGGCCGCGGGGGGGACTTCATAGCCGCCTTCCGGGATGGCTCGCGGGACTACATCTACTGCGGCCCTGGCTACGACACCGTGATAGCCACGGACCCGGCCGACCGCATCGCTGCCGATTGCGAGTCCGTCTCCAGGCGCTAGCCGTCGCGTAGGCGCAGAAATGGCGACGGGTTATTGACAGGGATGCGATTACGATACTATAATGAGCATCACTTGAGGCTGACGAAGGGAGCTGGCAGATGAGTACGACGGTGACCACCACTACGGTAGCAACGGTTGTGTCCAGCGGGATGGGTGTGGCGCTTGGCGCGGCGCTAGCGGCGCTGCTCATCCTGTTGCTGGTGGCCAGGGAGCTGGCGACGGCGAGCGAGCGGGAGCGAGCCGTCAGGTGGGGCAGGGTGCTGACGATCGGCATCGCGCCCCTGGCGGTGAGCTTCGTGCTGACGGTGATAGTGCGCGCCCTCGCCGTGCTGTAGGGCGTGATTCCATGAGGAGGGAAGGTTTATGTCGGGCTTGATCTTGCGATTGCGCTTGTTGTGGGTCTCCTGTCTGGCCGTCCTGCTGCTGGCCCCCGCTAGCGCCTGGGCGGCCGACCAGACGACGGTCACCATCCAGCTTCGGGGCGACGTGCCCTTGGTCGATCGCAGCGTCCTCGGGGTGGTCACGATCAACCTGAGCTGTACATCGGGCACCGACTTCGTGGGCGACTGGTACTTCGATGGCACCCTGGATGGGCAGGCCGCCTCGGCCTCCGGACAAGCTGAGGGCCGCTGGCACGGGGGCAGGCTGAGCGTCACCATCACGTCGATCGACACCTGGCAGATGCCCGGCCTTGGGCGGTTCGCCGTGCCCAGCACGGCATCGGCGCGCACGGTCGGCAAGGTGGCCTACCTGACCTTCAGGGGCAAGGGGCCTTTCCCGGCGGCGATCAACACCCCCTTGAAGAACCCGTGCGCGGGGGGCACCACGCAGTACGTGCTGACCAACGCTGGGACCGGCGTCCATAGGGTGCCCGAGCTGCCGCAGACCGGTGCGGGACCGTCCTCCGCCTGGCCGGTTGGTTGGGTGCTAGTGGGCCTGTGCCTGGCTGGGGCAGCCGGAGCCCTGGGGGCGCGCCGGGCCTTGTCGCGGCGCTAGAGAGGGCCGCGCCAGTGTGGCTCCGGCTGCGCAGGCGCTGGGTGCTCCCGCTGGTCGTGCTGGGGCTTGGGCTGCTGGGCTTGGTCTCGTGCAACGCCTACCTCTTGCTGGCTGAGCACGTCAGCCCCAGCACCCAGGTGGTGCTTGAGGGGAGCGGGCGTGGCGTCGCGCTGAGCCAACCCAGCACGCCGGCCACGCCGGAAGGGAGTGCTCCTGCCGATGTCGACAGGCTCGCCGGGGACGCCTTCGTGGGGCGTCCCACGCCGCGGGTGGCGTCCACGGCCGTCGTGCGGGCGGGGCCGCCCTCTCCCCAACCGCCCATCAGGCTGCTGGTGCCGGCCATCGACGTGGACGCGCCGGTGGTGTTGGCGGACAACGAGCACCTGCCACAGTTTCGGGCCATAGGCTGGTTCTTCGGGAGCGCCTTCCCCGGCACGCGGGGGAACCTGGTGCTGTTCGGGCACCTCGATGGCCCCAACGCGACGCTTGGGCGGCTGCGAGAGCTGCGACCGGGAGCAGGGGTGTACGTGGTGACGCGGGGAGGCACGTACGCCTACACGGTCACGGGCTCGCGCGTGGTGAGCCGGTTCGACACCGCGGTCATGGCCCCGACGCGGCACGCGCGCCTGACGCTCATCACCTGCGCGGGCAGGTGGCTGCCGAAGGAGGGCACGTACACCGATAGGTTGGTCGTGGTTGCCCGGTACGCCGGCCTGGTGGAGAAGGGAGTTGCCGGTAGGTATGAGGTACGAAGGACGACTGTTGAGCGGTGATCCCGAGGCGGGCGGTCGAGCGGGGAGCTGGGTCCTGCAGGATGGCGGGCTTGGTGCCGCCGTCTATCTGGGCTGGCTGGCCGTGGCCGAGCTGCTGACGACCTACGCCAGCCCGGCGTACGGGGTGCTCTGCCACGCCCTGCTGCTGGTGTGCTGCCTCCTGGCTGCCGCTGCCCAGGACGGGATGCGTCCGCTGTGGGTCGTGGCCTGCGTCGGGCCGCTGGTGCGGCTCGTGAGCTTGGGCGCCCCGATGTGGGCCTTCCCCGAGATCTACTGGTTCGTCATCTCGGCCGGGCCCCTGTTCGTGGCGGGCGCCGTCGCCGCTCGGCTGCTTGGGCTCTCGTGGGTGCGGGTTGGGCTGTGCCCGCCGCGCGGGCGGAAGGCCTGGATGCTGGAGGGCGCAGTGGCCCTCTCCGGGTGCGCGCTGGGGTTCCTGGAGTGGGCCATACTGCAGCCGCAGCAGGTGGTCGTCGCTCGCTCGCCCTGGGGTTACGTCGCGTCCGGCGCCGTCCTGCTGATCTGCACCGGCCTCCTGGAGGAGTTTCTCTTCCGGGGCCTGATGCAGACGGTCGCGACCGAGGTGCTGGGCGGGCGCAGTGGGCTGCTCTTCACGGCGATGGCCTTCATGATCCTGCACGTAGGCTACAGGAGCCTGCCCGACCTGCTGTTCGTGGGCGGGGTGGGCCTGTACTTTGGAGCGGTCGTGCGCCGTACCAGCAGCCTGCTGGGCGTGACCTTGGCCCACGGGGCGATCAACACGATGCTGTTCGTGGTGCTGCCGATGGTGGTGGGGAGGTGACGTGATGGGCGCTACGGGTGCGGAGATGGGTCGCAGCTCGCTGCTGGTGATCGTGCCGGCGTACAACGAGGGGCCGTGCATCGGCCGGGTCGTCTCGGAGCTGCGCGCTTGGGTGCCCGAGGCCCATGTGGTGGTGATCAACGACGGCTCCCTGGACGACACCTCCGCGCAGGCTCGCCGGGCGGGGGCCACGGTGATCGACCTGCCGTACAACCTGGGCATCGGGGGAGCGGTGCAGACTGGGTACAAGTACGCCGCGGCCACGGGCTGTGACGTGGTGGTGCGGCTCGACGGCGATGGGCAGCACGATCCGGGGTATCTGCGGCAGCTCGTCGCGCCCGTGCTAGCCGGGGACGCCGACCTGGTCGTGGGGTCCAGGTACGTGCAGGGGCGGGCGCCTGGTGCCGGGGACTACGTGCCCTCCGCCGCCAGGCGATGGGGGATCCGGTTCTTTGGGCTGCTGGTGTCGGCGATCGCCGGCCAGAGGGTGACCGACACCACTTCGGGCCTGCACGCGTGCAGTCCGAAGGTGGCGGCGCTGCTGGCGCGGGACTACCCCTCCGACTACCCCGAGGTGGAGGTGCTGGCCGTCCTGGGCAGGGCCGGCTACAGGATCGTGGAGGTGCCGGTGCGCATGCGACGCCGGCTCGCCGGCCGGTCCAGCATCACGCCGGCGCGCAGCCTGTACTACGCGATCAAGGTCACCCTCACCCTGCTGTGGACGCTGCTGCGCGCCGGCCCCGCGCCCCAGGGGGGCGCGCACAGGGCCGGTGGCGAGTTCGAGGGGGAGGTGTCCTCCCCATGAGCAGGGTGGAGCTGGTGGCCTTCCTGGCCTCCAGCGGGCTGCTCCTGACGGTGATCGAGCTGGTCCGGCGCCGGCTGCTGACGGAGAGGTACTCCCTCGTGTGGCTCCTGACCGGGGTGGCGCTGGTGGGGCTGTCGCTGTGGCGGGATGGGCTGTACCTGCTGGCCCGCCTGCTGGGCATCGCCTACCCGCCCACGGCGCTGATGGTGGCCGGGGTGGGGTTCGTGCTGCTGATCCTGCTCCACTTCTCCGTGGTCGTCAGTCGCCTGAGCCAGGCCAACAGGGAGCTCGCCCAGAGGTACGCGCTCCTAGCGCACAGGGTGGAGCTCCTGGAGGCGGACAGACGGGAGGTGGCCAGCGATGTGCGCTAGGGAGCTCCCCCGGGTGATGGTGGTGATGGGCACGCGCCCGGAGGCGATCAAGCTGGCGCCGGTGGTCCGCGCCCTCCGCGAGAGCGCGCTGTTCCGGACGGTGGTGGTCGCCGCCGGCCAACATCGCGAGCTGCTCTCGCAGGTGCTGGAGGTGTTCTCCCTGGAGCCCGACTACTGCCTAGAGGCCATGGTGGCGGGCCAGTCGCTCGGGCGCTTGACGGGGCGCCTGCTGGCATCGCTGGAGGACGTGGTGGCCCACGAGCGACCGGAGGCGGTGCTCGTGCAGGGCGACACGACGACCGCCTTGGCGGGAGCGCTGGCGGCCTTCTACGCTAGGATACCCGTGGGGCACGTGGAGGCCGGCCTGCGCAGCGGCGACAGGTATGCCCCCTTCCCAGAGGAGATCAACCGCCGGCTCATCAGCCAGCTGGCGAGCTGGCACTTCGCGCCGACCGAGGGGAGCAGGGAGGCCCTGCTCCGCGAGGGGGTGCCGGCGGCCGGCATCGTGGTGACGGGCAACACGGGGATAGATGCGCTGTACCAGACGTTGGAGCTCCTGGGCGAGCCCCAGGAGCGGGCTCCCGGCAGGCTGGTGCTGGTGACGGCGCACCGGCGGGAGAGCTGGGGCCCCCCGCTGGAGGAGGTGTGCCTGGCGGTGCGGGACCTGCTGGAGGCACAGCCGGACGTGGTCGTGTGCTTTCCGGTGCATCCCAACCCGGCGGTGCGCGAGGTGGCCCACGCCCTTCTTGGGGGGCACCCGCGCGCCAGGCTGCTGGCGCCGCTGCCCTACCCGAGCTTGTGTCGGCTGCTGGCCGCCAGCCACCTGGTGATCACCGACTCCGGCGGGCTCCAGGAGGAGGCCCCGGCGCTGGGTAAGCCGGTGCTGGTGCTGCGCGACGTCACGGAGCGGCCCGAGATCGTGGAGCTGGGCGTCGCCGAGCTGGTGGGCACCCGGCGGGAGCGGATCCTGGCGAGCGCCAACCGCCTGCTGAGCGATCCCGCGGCGTACGCGCGCATGGCCAGAGTGGTGACGCCTTACGGGGATGGCAGGGCGAGCCAGCGGATCCTGCGGTTCCTAGCCGGACGCCTGGTCACCCCGCCGTCAGCCCGTTATCTCAGCAAGGAGGTGACTGCGTGAGGATCTTGGTCACGGGAGGTTTGGGGGCGGTGGGCAGGCCCCTGGTGGGCGAGCTGCGCGCCCGCGGCCACGAGGTGTGGATCGCGGACCGGGGGCACCATCACGACCCCCACTACATCAGGATGGACGTGTCCGAGTACCGACAGGTGGAGCGGGCGCTGAGCGCGGCGCCGTTCGAGCTGGTGTACCACCTGGCGGCGGAGTTTGGGCGCTGGAACGGTGAGGACTACTACGAGACGATGTGGCGCACGAACGTGATCGGCACCAAGCACATCATCCGCCTGCAGGAGCGCCTGGGCTTCAGGATGGTGTTCGCCAGCTCCTCCGAGGTGTACGGGGACTACCGCGGCGTGATGACGGAGGACGTGCTCGAGCGCGTGCCGATCCGGCAGATGAACGACTACGCCATCTCCAAGTGGGTCAACGAGCTGCAGATCCTCAACTCGGCGCAGGCGTGCGGCACGCAGACCGTGCGGGTCAGGTTGTTCAACACCTACGGCCCAGGAGAGTACTACGCCCCCTACAGGAGCGTCATCTGCCGATGGGTGTACCACGCGCTGCACGACCAACCGTACGTGGTGTACACCGCGCATCGGCGCACTAGCACCTACATCGATGACGCGGTGCGCGCCCTGGCCAACATCGCCGACCGCTTCCGCCCCGGGGAGGTGTACAACATCGCCAGCAACTGCCTGCACGACATGCGCACCGCCAGCGACATCATCTTGCGGCTGCTCGGCAAGGACGACTCCCTGGTGGAGTACCGCGACGTCGAGCCGCAGACGACGCTGGAGAAGGTGGTCGACGCCAGCAAGGCCGAGCGCGACCTGGAGATGCGGACCACCGTGGATCTGGAGGAGGGCATAGCGCGCACCATCGCCTGGCAGCGGGAGGTGTACGGTGTGCGCTGAGCCTCCTTGCTGGGACGTGTGCGTGGTGGGCACAGGCTACGTGGGACTGCCCCTGGCGATCATGCTGGCGCGCGCGGGCCGCATGGTGCTGGGCGTGGACCTGCAGGAGGGCCTCGTGCGCGCGATCAACGAGGGCCGGTTGCCGTTCCCGGAGCCGTCGATGGCCGATGAGCTGGCGCGCCCGGAGGTGCGGGCGCGGCTGCGGGCGTCCACCAGCCCGGCACCGGCGGCGGCGTTCGTGCTGGCGGTGCCCACCCCGCTGGACCCCCGCAGGCGGGTGGCCGACCTCTCGGCCCTGGAGGCCGCGGCCAGGTCGCTGGTGCCCCACCTGCGGGCCGGCAACCTGGTCGTCGTGGAATCGACGGTGCCCCCGGGCACCTGCCGCGAGGTGGTGGCGCCGATCCTGGAGGAGAGCGGCCTGCGGGTGGGGCGGGACCTTCACCTGGCGCACTGCCCGGAGAGGATCCTGCCCGGGGACGTGATGTACGAGATCGTGCACAACGACCGCATCATAGGCGGCGTAACCCCGCAGGCTACCCGGTGCGCCAGGGAGCTGTACGCCAGCTTCGTGCGGGGGCAGCTGCTGGAGACAGATGACCTGACCGCCGAGCTGTGCAAGCTGATGGAGAACACCTACCGGGATGTGAACATCGCGCTGGCCAACGAGCTGGCCGCGGTGGCGGAGACGCTGGGGGTGGACCCGCTGAGGGCCATCCAGCTGGCCAACAGGCATCCCCGGGTCCACATCCTCAAGCCCGGGATCGGCACGGGCGGGCACTGCATCCCCATCGACCCGTGGTTCATCCACCAGGTGGACCCCGATCACGCCCGCCTGATAGAGACCGCCCGGAGGGTGAACGACGAGGTGCCCGCGAGGATCGCGGCCAAGATCCGGCGGGCCGTGGCGGACCTGCGTGCGCCCAGGCTGGCCCTGGTGGGCGTGACGTACAAGCCCGACGTCGCCGATTGCCGGGAGAGCCCCGCCCTGCGCATCCTCGACCTCCTGCGGGAGGACGGTTACGACGCCGTGGCCTACGACCCGGTGGCCCCCGGCTACCCTTGGCCCGACGACGGGCTGGTCGGCGTCGCCCGAGGTGCCGACTGCCTGGTGGTGCTCGTGGAGCACTCGAGTGTCCGGCGTGAGCTCGAGGAGAGGGAGCCCGACGTGCTGGCGGCGCTGCGCTGCCCGCGCATCCTGCGCTTCTACCAGCAGGTGAGGGAGGAGCCGGCGCCCTGGCAGGTGGTGCCCGCACGGGGGGCGCTGAGGGCGGAGGACGGGCGATGAGGATCCTCCTGGTCCAGGAGAGCGACTGGCTGCGCCGCAACCCCGTGCAGCAGCACCATATCATGGAGAGGCTGGCAGCCCGCGGCCACGAGGTGGTGGTGCTGGACTACCCCATCAGGTGGCGGGACGAGCCGGGGAAGTGGGACCGGGGGCGGGTACACCCGGGAGTCCGTCGCCTGCTGCCCGGGCCAGGGGTGACGGTGGTGCGGCCGGCCCACCTGCGCGTGCCCACCGTGGGCAAGCTGGTGTGGCTCCTGGCCAGCGTGCGGGAATGCTGGCGACAGCTGCGGCAGTGGAGGCCGGACGTGGTCGTCGTGATGGGGCTCTCCAACGGCCTGCCGGCCCTGCTCCTGGCGCGGCTGTGCGGCGTGCCCGCCGTGGTGTACCTGATCGATGCGCTGCACACCTTGGTCGAGCCTCGGATCCTGAGGCCGCTGGCGGCCGCCTGCGAGCGGGCCCTGCTGCGGCTCGCCCCCAAGGTGGTGGTGCTCAACCGGGCGCTGGCGAGGTACGCCGTGGCGATGGGGGCGGCGCCCCAGCGGGTGCGCACGGTGCCCACGGGGGTGGAGCCCCAACGCGTCGCTGACCGGGACAGGCAGGAGGTCCGCCGGGCGCACGGTATCGCCCCGGAGGAGATGCTGCTCCTGTACCTCGGGTGGCTGTACCCCTTCTGTGGGATCGACCGCCTGGCCAGGGCGCTGGCCCGCCAAGGGGACGCGCGCATCAAGCTCATGGTGGTGGGGGATGGGGACCTGCTGCCGGAGCTGGAGCGGATCCGCGCTGAGGAGCTGGGGCAGCGGCTCATCGTGCTTGGGCGGCGGCCCCCGTCGGAGCTCCCCGCCCTGCTGGCCGCAGCCGACGCCTGCGTGCTGCCGGCGGAGCCCAACGCCACCATGAGGCACATCGTGCCTGCCAAGCTGTACGAGTACCTGGGCGCGGGCAAGCCGGTGCTCGCGACTCGGCTGCCTGGGGTGGTGGAGGAGTTCGGGGACGGGGCCGGCATCCTGTTCCTGAGGGACGCGGAGGCGATGGCGGCGACCGCTGTGAGGTTGGCGTCCTCCCCCTGGGAGCTCGCGCGCCTGCGCGCGATGGCGCGGGCGACCGCGGCCCGGGCCTGGAGCTGGGAGGAGGCGACCACGGCGTTCCTCCAGGAGATCGAGGAGAAGGGCAGGGCGGGGGAGCTGGCGCTCGGGACCATAGTGCCGTCCAGGCGCCGAGTGGAGCGCTGCCTCCCCGAGGGGTACAGGCGTTACGCGGGGATAGGCCCTTACTACCTGCCGGTGTTCGGCGCTATCTACGCCCGCAGGCTACGGATCTGCCTGCAGGCGGCCCTCCGCCACGCGCCCCGGCCCCGGGCGGTGCTCGACGTGGGCTGCGGGCTGGGGATCACCAGTGGGGCGCTGGCCAGGATCTACCCAGGGGCCGAGATCGTGGGGCTCGACTTGTACGACCAGGAGGTCCTCGCGCACGCTCCCCGCCTAGTGCCGGCGGCGGCGGGGGTTACGTTCGTCACGGGCTCCATCGAGGCCGCCCCGCTGGAGGCCCACCGGTTCGATCTGGTGGTTGCCCTCGACGTCCTGGAGCACGTGCCCCATCCGGAGAGGGCGCTGCGTGAGATCAGGCGGCTGCTAGCGCCAGGGGGGACCTGCGTGATCTCGGTGCCCGTGGAGTCGCCGGTGCTGGGCCTGGTGCGGTACATAGCGCTGCTCGGGGGGCGAAGGGGCAACGTGAGTCCCCACTGGCACGGCACCTTCCGGCACGTCGGCGAGTTCGAGCGCTACTGGCGGCGGCTGTTTGAGCCCGTGGAGAGGCGCTGCGTACCGTTCGCCTGGGCACCCAGGGCGCTCAACTACGGGCTGCTGCTGGTGGGTCGTGTCGGAGATCACCATGAAGGGAGGTCGCGGACACCATGGTGAGGCCGCTCCGGGTGCTGCGGACCGTGCCCTCGTACTTCCCGTACGTGACGGGCCCTGCCAACCAGGTCAGGCAGATCTCCAAGAGGTTGGCCGTCCATGGAGTGTTATCTAAGGTGGTGACCACCAACCTCATGGCGGGTGATAGACCTATCAACGAGTACCTAGACGGGGTGGAGGTGGCCCGTCTGCCGATAAAGACTGGGGTGATGCAGTACCATGTGGTGGCAGGCGCGTGGCGGGAGCTACTCGGGGAGGATCCAGACGTCATCCACGCCCACAGCTACCGGCACTACCTGACGGACGTGGCTGCCTGCGTGGCACAGTGGAGGCACAAGCCCCTGATCTTGCAACCACACGGCGCCCTCCAAGGCTACCGCCATATCGTGAAGGGCAGGAGGAGGTGGATATACCGCCTGTACGACCTCGGTGGGGCAGTGATCCCCCTCCGGTGGGCCGACGGCGTCGTGGTGGCCACACGACAGGAGGCCCATGAGGCAGTGGTATTTGGGGTACCCGAGGACCGCATCGCCGTCATCCCGGTAGGCATAGACGTTGAGGAGTATGTCTTCCCCCTAGCGCCCAAGGATCGCGAGCTGATCCTCTGCGTCGCCCGCCTGTCCCCAGACCGGCGAGTGGAAGTGCTGCTGCAGGCGCTGGCAAAACTGCCCCGTAGGGATTGGAGATGCGTGATAGTCGGTGGTGAGGAGAGGCGCAGCTACGCTAGCGGTCGCGGCTATCTAGGTCACCTGCGGCGGCTGACTGCGGAGCTGGGGCTGGTCGAGAGGGTGGAGTTCGCCGGCCCCAAGTACGGCGAGGAACTCAGGCGGACCTATGCCACCGCCGGCATCTTCGCCTACACCTCTCGCTACGAGAACTTTGGTCAAACGGTGCTAGAGGCGGCGGCCGCGGGCTGCGCCATAGTGAGCACGCCCGTGGGGGTCGCTCGGGATCTCGTGGAACCTGGCGTGTCCGGCTACTTGACGCCGCACGATGATGTTGCCAGCCTCGCCAGGTACATAGACCTTCTACTATCCGACCCCAGCCATCAGGCGAGCGTGGGGCAACAGGCCCGAAAGAGGGTGGCTGCGGGTTATAGCTGGGCAGCTGTGATCGCGGCCTATCTGCGCTTGTATGAGGGACTGCTATGACGGTGAGGACCGCTAAGCCCCACGTAGAGGGGCAAGAGAGTGTTGATGGCCCTGGCTCGCGAGGGCGTGTGGCCCTCGTTCTGGCCTCTTTGGTAGCTCTGCTGGGTGCCGTGGTCAGGACATACGCCTACGCCCGTTACTCCGATCTGCCCTCAGACTTCGATGGACCGATGGTGTTTCGACAGAAATACCTCCTGGAGCACCATTCTTTCCTCCTCCACGACGTGCCGGTGTACTCCTACTGGAGCTCCGGCGTGAACACGAGGTTGGGATTTTTCCTCTCGGAGGTCCTCGGGGCCTTGGGCATCGCCTTCGAGCAGCTCACGCACCTGCCGTCGTTCGTGCTGCACCTGGCAGTTTTCCAGGCGGGTCTGCTTGGGCTAGCGCTGCTGCTGCTGGGCAAGAGGTGGCGCTATCTCCGGCTCTGGCACCTGGCTGTGGTGCTGTTGTTCGCCGATGCCGCATCTCCCACCCTCCTGAACTTCACCACTGGCCGGAGCGCGGGCTACAACCACACAGGCTACAGCTTCCTCCTGATACTGGCGATCGGAGCGGTGTACGTGAGCGCGCTCAGTCGGTTCCAGCGCTACCTACTGCTCCTCCTGCTCGCCGTCGCAGCACCGGTGCTGTACCACTCCGCCGGCTTCCTAGTGGTGACGTTCCTGCTGCTGTTGTGGCTGGGGACCACGCTGCTGCGGATGGGGCATCTCATGCCCTCGCCGCTGCCCATCGTCGTGTACTATCTCGCCTACCAGACGTACGTGAGCACGCAGTACTTCGGCGAGCTGGTTGCCGGAGTGCGGGATGTGTTGACCTTGGCCTTCCTGCGGCGGGAGCCCAGCGTGGTGGTGTCCACATCCGGCGTTAAGCTTGGGCCCGTGGATCTGCAGTACGTGCACCTGGTGCTGTACGCCTGCCTGCTCGTGCCGGTCTCCTACGTGGCTCTGGGCGGGCTTCGGCCAGCGCTACAGCGCTGGAGGCGGGGTGTAGAGGGGCCGATGGACGCCGACCAGGATCGGCTCCGATACTGGCTGCTGGTGGTGTCGCTGATGGGCGCGTTAGCCCTTTTCGGCCTGGCCTTTGGCGTCAGGTTCAGTGAGGAGTTCCTCATCAACCGCATAGCAGTGTACCTAGCGCTGCCTACCATCCTAGCGGTCGCCTACATCTTCCGCTACCAGCGTCCAGCGATCGGTTGGCTCCTGGGTCTGCTGCCTCTGGTGGTGCTAGTGTCCTTGGCCTCCTTTTGGGTGCAGTCGTCCACCGTGTACGTGAGCACCCGCCTCACGCCTGCGGAAGCTGAGGGCTATCGATGGTTGGCGGCTCGCCTAGAGCCAGGGGACGTCGTCTTCACAGACTTCAGGCTCTCAGGCCCCTTCATCGCGGACGGCCACTTCAGGGTGCTGGGGATCACGGGCGAGGGCGATGAGCCGACGAGGGAACTCCTGCGGCGGATATACTACACCCATGACTACCGGACGATCTCACCGGCGCTCAGGCAGCTGCGCACCTACCACGACCACGAGAGCCCTAACTACCTGTTCCTCTCCCGGCTTATGCAGGAGCCGTATCCTGCCATCAACGGCTACGGTGGCCATTTCGATCCGGTGCCTCCACGGTTCTTTACGTTGCTGTCTAAGGTGCCAGGTTGGAAGCTAGTGTACAGCAACACGCAGGTGCTCATCTACAGGAGGGAAGCATGATATCTGAGCCGAGGCGCGATCTCCTGAGGCTGTCAGGGACGTATGTGGAGAGGCTGTTCGGAGGTGCCCCAGTTGGCCACAGCCTACTGATGGTGACCAACACCTTGACCCTTGGGCTTGGAGGCTACCTCCTGTGGACGGCCCTTGCACATCGGTACACGCCCGCGACGATCGGGTTGGCCTCCTCCTGCGTCTCCCTGATGGTCCTCTCGGCGAACCTCGGACAGCTGGGCCTCGGAGTCGGGCTGGTGCGCTACTATGCCTACCTTGGGCCTCGCCGGCGGAGGTTACTATCGTGGATGGTCGCAGGCGTGCTGTTGGCCGCCATCTCGGGCGCGGGTGCCGTGCTGGCGGTCGTGCTGGTGGCCGGGAGCCTGCGGCAGGTCCTTGGACAGCCGGTGGCGTGGTGTGCGTTCGTGGGAGCGTCCGCGATGTGGGCGGCGTCGCTGCTCCATGATAGTTACCTCATAGCTCGCCAGGAGGGCCACCTGCTAGTGGCCAAGAGCGTCATAGCTGTGGTCGTGAGGCTCCTGGCGGTGCTGGCGATCCCCCTATCGGTCACATCGTTGCTCCTGCTGCTTGGCGGGTCGGCGCTGTTGTCAAGCCTCGTCACCCTGCCCCTCTCCTGGCGTGCCGGCTGGGATGCGCCGGACCATGGGACGGGACCGTCATGGCGAGAGCTCTGGTCGTATTCGCTCTGGAATCACCTGACCGGCCTGTCAGGCGTGCTGCCGCCGCTCATGATCCCTGTAGTCGTCACGTCGTTAGCCGGCCCGGAGGAGGCAGGGGTGTACTACCTAGCCTGGTCCCTCTACACGCTGGTGCAGGTCGTGCCTGCGGCGATGAACTGGACCCTGTTCGCCCAACGGTCGAGGTGGGGACCTGCTGAGTCGAGGGAGCAGTTGGGCTGTCTGGCCTCGCTGGCGCTGTTGTTGGCGGCGGTACCATGTTGGTACCTGCTGCTAACGGTGATCGGTCACGCTTACTTGCGCCAGGGGATGTGGACCCTGCTGGCGCTCGGCGTCGGCCTGTGGCCGTACTACCGCACCTTATGGCTCACCGCCCACCTGCGGGTGGTGGGAGGCCAGGCCGCCATCGCCCTGGCCTCGGTGCTGGGGCAGATCGCCTTCCTCGCGCTCTCGGTGCCGCTCGTAGTGCTGATGGGAGCCCCTGGGGCCGGCCTCGCATGGTCCTGCGGACAGTTTGTGAGCCTCGTGCTACTGACCATGGAGGCCAGCAAGGCTTTGGTGAAGGAGGTGAGAAGATGATGCAACGGCGTGTCGTGGCCCTACTGTCCGACCTCCGAGGCATGGGCGGCCTCCAGAGGCATAGCAGGGCGTGGTTGACGGCGCTCAGGGAGTTTGCCCACGCTCGTGGCTGGAAGGTCGACGCCATATGCTTCCAGGGAGCTTCGGACGCGGAGCTGGAAGTCAGGGGGTGCGAGGGGAGCCGCATGCGCTTTGCCGCCAGGGCTCTGGCCGCGCTATGGAGGCCGCACGCGGCTGTAGTGGTCGGCCACGTTGACCTCCTACCGCTGACGCTCGCCCGGATCCGCCCAACGCCGGTTGCCGTCGTGGCTCACGGGATCGAGGTATGGCGGCGCCTACCAGCGTGGGAGCTCGTTGCACTGCGCAGAGTAGATCAGGTTTGGAGCATCAGCGAGTACACCTCGCGCATGTTGATGAGCGTACAGCACCTGCCGCGTGAAAGCATCAGGTTAGTGCCCTGCTGTCTGGATGCAGGCTTCGCCAGGCGCGTGCCGGCTGAGACAGCTTTGACGAGGTATGAAGGAGAGCTTAGACTGCTGAGCGTATCGCGAATGGCCGCGCATGACAAGGACAAGGGCATCGACCAAGTGATCATGGCCCTGCCTGCGGTGATCGCGGCATGTGGCCGTGTAGTCTACACGGTGATCGGGGACGGCGAGGACCGGGCCCGGCTGGAGGCTCTAGCTGAGAGCGTCGGAGTTAGACAGGTGGTGCGCTTTCTGGGGGCGGTTCCAGACGAGGAGCTGCACGCGCAACTGTCGGCCTGCGACGTGTTCGTACTCCCGAGCCGGAAGGAGGGGTTCGGTATCGTGTTCTTGGAGGCGATGGCTTATGGCAAGCCGGTCGTTGGGGGGGCACACGGAGGCACTCCAGAGGTAATAAGGGATGGTGAAACTGGGCTGCTGGTCCGGCACGGTGACGTGCCTGGACTGGCGGCAGCGCTAATCCGCTTACTGAGCGACCCGCACGAGCGACGACGGATGGGCGAGGCGGGAAGGCAGCTCGTGAAGCAGCGCTTCCTGTACCCATCGCTTGAGCATCGGGTACATGAGGCGTTGCGCGAGCTCGTGGGGTGGGAGTGACCTTGTTCCCTTGAGGGGCTAGCACACCTGTGCCTCCCATCCATGGCGGTCGGCCGTGCGGTGCGCTTTGGGGCCCCTGCTAGCCCCAGAGCTTCACTTCGTACAGGGATGGCGTGTACCAGTTGTAGGGGTTGTTGTGCAGCACCGCTGTCACCAACTCCACCCTGACGTACCTGGCCGAGAAGCTGGTACGGTCTGCGGTGAAGCCGTAGTCCGTGTTGTCCGTCCGGTCGATGGTGCGCCAACTGTCGCCGTCCAGGCTGTAATGGATCTTGTACTTGTAATAGCCCTCGGAGCCCTTCACCATGTACCAGGAGATATCCACCTCCCTTACCTCCTGCGAGCTCTTTATACAGGTCGAGCCTTCTGCTATGATAGTGCTAGCCATATATGTCGAGGTAGATGATGCGCACACAGCTTTTGGCAGGTAGCCGGCCGCGTCGGGGGTCGTGGCGGCACGCCGCCTCCCAGCTGGGAGGCGGCCGATGAGGCGCGCCAGGGCGGTGCTCTGGGCGCTCGGGTGGTTTGCCGCCTGGTCGCTGCGGCTGGGCTGGTGGCTGCTGCTTGGGGCGGGGACAGCGGCCATGTGGACCGTGGCGGTGGTCGGGCGCGGGCTGCGGGACACCGCCGTGGGGCGGTGGGCCTGGGGCCACAGGCTGATAGCCTGGCTCTCCCCCGCCCCAGGGGAGCGACCGCGGTGGGCCGTGGCGGGCGCGGGCATTCTCGGGCTCTGCCTGGCCTGCGCCTGCCTCGGGCTGCTCGTGCCCCCTCCACCCGAGGGGAGCACCCCCGCACCCGACCAGGTCGCGGTCGCTTCACCCAGTCCCAGGGCCCCGAGCGCGGCGGCCAAGCCCGTCCCTACGCTCGCGCCGACACCGACGCCTACACCTACAGCAATCCCAACGCCCAGGCCGACGCTCACACCTACGCCAACTCCGAGGGCGACGGCAACGCCCACGCGGACCCCAAGGCCCACGGCCACCCCGACCCCGCGGCCCACACCCACCCGCAGGCCGCAGCAGCCCACGGCTACACCCACCCCGCGGCCCACGCCCACCGCGCGGCCCAGACCCGTGGTGGCCTGGTATCCAGTGGTGGAGGTCGTCGATGGGGACACCATCAAGGTGCAGATATCCGGCCGGGTGGAGACGGTGCGGCTCCTGGGGATCGACACGCCCGAGACGGTGGACCCCAGAAGGCCGGTGGAGTGCTTTGGGCGCGAGGCCAGCGCGGCCGCAAGGAGGATCCTTGCGGGCAGGAGGGTGCGCCTCGAGTTCGACCCCTCCCAGGGCAGGCGAGACAAGTACGGGCGGATCTTGGCGTACGTGCGCACCGACCGCGGGGTGTTTGCTAACCTGTGGCTCGTGAGACGAGGCTACGCCCACGAGTACACCTACGACCTGCCCTACAGGTACCAGGAGGAGTTCCGGGCGGCCGAGCAATACGCTCGGGAGCACGATCTCGGGCTCTGGTCGCCCAGCACCTGCAACGGCGACACCGACCGGCCGGCAGCCCGCCCAACCCCTACACCTACACCGAGACGTGAGACCCCGCCGCCTCCACCCTCGGGCAGCCAATGCGATCCCAACTACGCCGGGGCATGCGTGCCGCCCTACCCGCCGGACGTAGACTGTGCGGACATCGGACAGCCCGTGCGGGTGGTGGGAGACGATCCCCACGGGCTCGACCGGGACGGCGATGGCTGGGGCTGCGAGAGCAGCTAGGAGCTGGTCTCCCGCCACAGCTGTGATTTACATAAAGTAGCGCCTGTCTCGGTGCTGGGCCTTGCCTCCGAGGGCCACGCAACCCGCAGGCTGCGCCGCCGGGCTGCGACAGCTCCATCCCCCGAGGGCGACCCAGGGCGGGCATCCCGGGGGTTGTGTGCGGCCTCGCCTTCCCCTATACTGCGTGTAGCTATTCCTTGCGAGACGGGAGGGACCATGGCCGAGCTGGAGATGGGGACGCTGGAGAGCTGGCTCTGGGAGGCGGCGTGCAAGATCAGGGGGCCGCTGGATGCCCCCAAGTTCAAGGACTACATCCTGCCCCTCATCTTCCTCAAGAGGCTATCGGACGTCTTCGAGGACCAGGTCGCCGGGCTGGTCGAGGAGTTCGGCGACGAGGATACGGCCCTGCTGCTCGTGGATGAGGACCACGCCCTGGTGGACTTCTACATCCCCGAGAGCGCGCGGTGGCCGAGCATCCGAGACCACCCCCAGCAGGGGCTAGGCCCCTACCTGACCGACGTCGTGCGCGCGGTGGCGCGGGAGAACCCCAGGCTCCAAGGAGTCATAGACGCGGTCGACTTCGGCGCCACCGCGGCCGGCCAGCGCATAGTGGACGACGCCCGCCTGTGGGAGCTGGTGCAGGTGCTCAGCCGGCACCGGCTGGGGTTGCGGGACGTGGAGCCCGACGTGCTGGGGAGGGCCTACGAGTACCTGCTGCGGAAGTTCGCCGAGGGCCAAGGCCAGAGCGCCGGCGAGTTCTACACCCCGCGGGAGGTCGGCGTGCTGATGGCGCGCCTGCTGGACCCCGAGCCGGGGATGGAGGTGTACGACCCCACCTGCGGCTCCGGAGGTCTGCTGATCAAGTGCCACCTGCGGGCCCTCGAGAAGTACGGCGTCCGGCGGCACGGCCACTGGGAGTGGCCGTCGCAGCTGCCGCGCCTCAAGCTGTACGGGCAGGAGATCAACCCCTCGACGTTCGCCATGGCCAAGATGAACGCCGTGCTGCACGGCATGGAGGCGGAGATCGCGCTCGGGGACACGATGGCGCGCCCCGCCTTCACCGAGGCCGACGGCCGGCTGCGGCGGTTCGACCTGGTGACGGCCAACCCGATGTGGAACCAGGATTTCCCGTCCACCACCTACGAGCATGACCCCTACGAGCGGTTCGTCTTCGGGGCGCCGCCCGCCTCCAGCGCCGACTGGGGCTGGGTGCAGCACATGTACGCCTCCCTCCGGGAGGATGGCAGGATGGCCGTGGTGCTGGACACCGGCGCGGTGAGCCGGGGCAGCGGCGGCGCGGGCGCCAACCGGGAGCGGGACATCCGCAGAGCGTTCGTCGAGGGCGACCTGCTGCACCGGGGGGACCTGATCGAGGCGGTGGTGCTCCTGCCGGAGAACCTCTTCTACAACACCACGGCCCCCGGCATCATCCTCGTGATCAACAGGCGCAAGCGGCACCCGGGCGAGATCCTGCTGGTGAACGCCTCGAGGCTCTTCGCCAAGGGGAGGCCGAAGAACTACCTGGCGGCGGAGCACGTCGACAAGATAGCCGGGATCTACCACGAGTGGAGGGCCGAGGAGGGCCTGTCGGCGATCATCACCAACGAGGAGGCCGCCCGCAACGACTACAACCTCTCCCCCAGCCGGTACGTCGCCAGCGCCGAGCAGGAGGACGTGATGCCGCCGGAGGAGGCGGTGGTGCTGCTGCGCGAGGCGGAGGAGGCCAGGGCCGAGGCCGATGCCAAGCTGGAGCAGATACTGGCGTCGCTCGGGCTGGGCAGGCACTCCGGGGCAGGCTGAGGCCGCCCTGCCGGGGTCTGCGTCGGCCTGATCGTCGGCAACGCCTCCTAGAGGCGAGCCACCGCGGGATCTCCCACTGCGAGCCCACCGCATGCCAGGGCTACCCCACGTCCACCGCGTGCAGGGCGCACCGGTCGGCCGCTGGGACTCTGCCCGCCAAGCTCGCATCCTGCGATGTACGGAGGAGCAGGGGGCTGCTCCGTGTCGCCAGGCCACGCCAGTAGGGGGCTCCATCCTGCCATCGGGCCTAGCCACCCCTCGAAGGGGCGCCCGTGGCCAGCGTCGCCGGGAGCGATGCAAGTGGCTCCCCGATTCGTGTACACTAATGCTGATGAGACGTGAGGTATGGAGCACGCCGCCCGAGGACCGGCCTGTGAGGCGGCTGATGAGGATCCTGCGGGACCACATGCCGGAGCTGCGGCGGAGGTACGGGGTGAGGTCGGTAGGGGTGTTTGGCTCGTACGTGCGCAACGAGCAGCGACCGGACTCTGACCTCGACCTGCTGGTGGAGTTCGAGGAGGTGCCGGGGCTGCTGGCCTACATCGAGCTGCAGCACTACCTGAGCGACCTGTTGGGGGTCAGGGTGGACCTGACCAACAAGCGCACCCTCCGGCCCAGGACGGGGCGGAGCATCCTGCGCGAGGCGGTCGAGGTATGAGTCGTCGCAGGTCGTACGTCGACCACCTGGAGGACCTCGAGGCCATCCAGAAGGTCCAGCTCTTTACCGCTGGCATGAGCCTGGAGGCCTTCGCTGCCGATGAGCAGAGCCTCTACGCCACGGTGCGGGCGCTCGAGATCGTGGGCGAGGCGACCAAGCGGCTGCCGGAGCGGGTCAGGAGCCTGCAACCGGCCGTACCCTGGCGCGAGATGGCCGGCATCCGCGATGTGATGATCCACCAGTACGACCGCGTTGACCTGGAGCATATGTGGAGGAGCTGCCCCTTGATCCAGAGCTGCTTGAGCAGGTCATGGGAGAGGATCCGGAGTTGCTGGCCTGAGCTGCTGGCGGAGAACGCTGGCTTCATACCCATTCATCTATGATCGGTGGGAAACGGGCAGCCAGGAGTGCATCCCGAGACCGTAAAGGCGCGCGAGTCAACCGGGTCCGGGGCAAGAGCTTCTTTATCTATGAGGAGGTTATGACGGATGTACCAGCCGATAGCGGTCTTAGCTAGCGGCAGATGGCCGTGAAGCTGGCAAAGGAGGCTCAGAGTGAGCGATCCAGGGACAGCTGAGACTTTGGTGAGCACGGGCGGGATGGAGAAGTCGTCTCTTGATGTGCCTGAGGGCTACAAGCAGACCGAGCTAGGAGCCATACCGTCAGAATGGCAAATAGCAAAAATTGGAGAGCTATTCGACATTCAACAAGGTAAGTCCCTCTCTCAGAGGACCAACTTGGGACGCAATCCCAAACCCTTCCTTCGCACTTCCAATGTCTACTGGGGACGAATTGACTTAAGCTCTCTTGATGTTATGGATTTTGAGGAAGCCGAAGAGGCTAAGTATGCACTCGCCGATGGCGATCTATTGGTCTGTGAGGGAGGTGAAGTTGGCCGGACTGCTATTTGGGAAGGGCAGCTTACCGGAGTTTACTACCAGAATCACCTACACAGACTTCGAGCTCGACATGACAATGTAGAGCCACAATTCGTCATGTACTGGATGATGACTGCCTTTACTATTCTAGGTCTGTACCAAGGTACAAGCAACAAGACTACGATTCCCAACCTTTCTCGAGGTAGACTAGCATCCTTCGCTATTCCCCTTCCTCCACTCCCCGAGCAGCGGGAGATCGCGCGGGTGCTGCGGGCCATCCAGAGGGACATCGATGCCACCCAGGAGGTGATAGCAGCCGCCCGCGAGCTCAGGAAGAGCCTCATGCACCACCTCTTCACCTACGGCCCCGTCCCCATAGACCGCGCCGACCAGGTACCCCTCAAGGAGACCGAGATAGGGCCCGTGCCCGAGCATTGGCAGGTGGTGAGGCTGGGAGAGGTGGTGACGCTTCAGAGAGGAATTGACTTGCCCAAAGCTAAGCGTTGTAGAGGAACTATCCCAGTAATGGGCTCAAGTGGTTTAGTAGGCTATCATAGTGAGGGTATTGCAAAAGGTCCAGGAGTGATCGTCGGTAGGAGCGGAAGTGTAGGAAAAGTAAGCTGGATCGAATCAGACTACTGGCCACTAAATACATCGTTATGGGTGAAGGATTTTCATAACAATGACAGGCGATTCGTATACTACCTGCTCAGCAAGATTGACTTCTCAACATATGCTGCCGGAGTATCTGTTCCCACACTTAACAGAAATGTCATTCATCCAATCCTAGTAGGGCTCCCTCCACTCCCCGAGCAGCGGGAGATCGCGCGGGTGCTCTCGGTCGTGGATCGCAAGATCGAGGCCGAGGAGGGCAGAAAACGGGCCCTGGAGGAGCTATTCAGGTCGATGCTGCACCACCTCATGACGGGGAAGCTGCGGGTGAGGCCGGACACGGCAGAGACCCAGCCCGGACCCAGCGAACGCCAGGGCCTGGCCAAGACCAGCCCCTGAGCCCCGCACCCATCGGGTACAGGCAGCGGAGGCAGCACTAAGGCGCGTCGTCTCGCCACCCTGGACCGTGTGAGCCGGCGAGGCATAAGCGCCCTCTAGGCCGGGCGGACCTTGCTCCCATCCCGGCCACACCCCACCTCGAGACAGGCGGGGATCTCCTCCTCAGGAGATGCCGCCCTCCTGCCGGCGAGATCTGGCGGTCCGCAGCCAAACACAGCATAATTACAGCAGTGGATGATAGAGGCAGACGGAGGGGAGAGATGTCGGCGCTGGGGGCTGAGCGGCAGGCGGTGCAGGAGGCGATCGTCCGGTACGCGTGCGAGGTGGGCTGGCGGTACCTGCCGCCCGAGGAGGCGCTCAGGCTGCGGCATGGGGAGACCGGCATCATCCTCCGCGAAGAGTTCGTCGCCCGCGCCATCAACCTCAACCCCGACTTCATGGACAGGACGAGGGCCGAGGAGCTCCTCCGGCAGATAGAGCGCGTGCCGCCCACCATCAATGGCAACCTGCAAGTGTGGCAGTACCTCAAGGGGCTGCGCACGCTGTACGTGCAGGAGGAGAGGCGCGAGCGGCCGGTCCGGCTGCTGGATCCCGATCACCCCGAGGCCAACGCCTGCCACGTCACCGACGAGCTGGTGTTCACCAACGGCACCCACACCATCCGGGCCGACGTGGTGTTCTTCATCAACGGGGTGCCCCTGCTCATCTTCGAGACCAAGGCGGCCCAGAGGCAGGAGGCGATCGCGGAGGCGCTCGACCAGCTCGCCAGGTACCACCGGGAGGCGCCCGAGATGATGGCGGTGCTCCAGCTGTACGGCCTCACCAACCTCCTGCGCTTCTACTACGGCGCCACCTGGAACGTCTCCCGAGGGGGGCTGTTCAACTGGAAGGAGGAGCAGGCCGGCGACTTCGAGACGCTCGTCAAGCACTTCGTGCAGCCCGGGCGGGTGCTCCGGATCATCGCCGACTTCATCCTGTTCAGCCACAGGGACGGCGAGCTCCAGAAGACCGTGCTGCGGCCCCACCAGATGCGCGCCGCGGAGAGGGTCGTGCGGCGCGCCAAGGACCCCCAGAAGCGCCGGGGGCTGGTGTGGCACACCCAGGGCTCCGGCAAGACCTACACGATGCTCACCGTCGCCAGGAAGCTCCTGGAGGACCCCGACCTGAAGAACCCGACCGTCCTGATGCTGGTGGACCGCAACGAGCTCGAGCAGCAGCTGTCTGCGAACATCGAGGCCGTGGGCTCGGCGGGGTCGGCGCTCGCCGGCGCGGTCGTCGCCGACAGCAAGCGCGAGCTCAGGGAGCTGCTGGAGCGGGACCACCGCGGCCTCATCGTGTCCACGATCCACAAGTTCGACGACATGCCTCCGAACGTCAACCCGAGCAGGCACATCTACGTGCTCATCGACGAGGCGCACCGCAGCACGAGCGGCGACCTCGGCAACCACCTCATGGGGGCGCTGCCCAACGCCACCTACATCGGCTTCACGGGCACGCCCATCGACCGGAGCGCGCACGGCCAGGGCACGTTCAAGGTGTTCGGCATCGACGACCCTCCCAAGGGCTACCTCGACAAGTACTCCATCCGCGAGTCCATCAAGGACGGCACCACCGTCCCCCTGCGGTACACGCTCGCCCCCAACGACCTGCTGCTGGATCGCGACGTGCTCGACAGGGAGTTCCTCGAGGTGCTCCGCGACAGCGGGGTGTCCGACCTGGAGGAGATAGACCGCACCATCGGCAGGTCCGTCGTGCTCCAGAACCTGCTCAAGAGCCGGGACAGGGTGGAAAAGGTGGCGGCGTACGTGGCCAGGCACTTCCGGGAGAACGTGGAGCCGATGGGGTACAAGGCGTTCCTCGTGGCGGCGGACAGGGAGGCCTGCGCGCTGTACAAGGCCGCGCTGGACCGGCACCTGCCGCCGGAGCACTCGCGGGTGGTGATCAGCGCGGCGCACAACGACCCGCCGGAGCTGGCCCGGCACCACATGTCGGAGGAGGAGGAGCAGCGCGTGCGCCGGGCTTTTCGGCACCCCGACGAGCTCCCGAAGATCCTCATCGTCACCGAGAAGCTGCTGACCGGCTACGACGCCCCGATCCTGTACTGCATGTACCTGGACAAGCCCATGCGCGACCACGTGCTGCTGCAGGCCATAGCCCGCGTCAACCGCCCCTACGAGGACTCGGCGGGCAGGCGCAAGACCTCGGGGCTCATCGTGGACTTCGTGGGGGTCTTCGACCGCCTGGAGAAGGCGCTGGCGTTCGACTCGGAGGACGTCAGCGGGCTGGTGGAGCACCTGGACGTCCTGCGGGAGCACTTCAGGCAGCTCATCGAGGAGCGGGACTACCTCGGCGTGTGGCGGGGCAGGTCCGGGGACAAGGCGGTGGAGGCGGTGCTCAGCTACTTCCTGGATCCCGAGGTGCGCGAGGAGTTCTACCGGTGGTTCCGCGACCTGCAGGAGGTCTACGAGATCCTCTCGCCGGACCCCTGCCTCAGCCCGTACCAGCAGCGGTACGAGGAGCTGGCCAGGATGTACGAGCTGGTGAGGAGCAGCTTCGACTCCCGCCCCCTCGGCACGGACAGGAGCCTGCTCCGGAAGACCATCGAGCTCCTGCGGGAGCAGGTCAGGTCCACGGGCGTCGCTGCCGGGGAGGAGCACGTGCTCGACGCGGACGCGCTGGCGCGGCTGGCGAGGGAGGACCGGCCGGACATCGTCAAGGTGTTCAACCTCGTCAAGGCCATCAAGCAGATCGCCGGCCAGGAGGGCGCCCAGCGGCCCTACCTGCTGACCTTCGGCCAGCGGGCCGAGGAGGTGGCCAGGCAGCTCGAGGAGAGGCAGCTGTCGACCGCGGAGGCGCTCAGGGAGCTGCTCGAGAGCGAGAGGCAGATGGAGGTGGCCAGGCACCGGCAGGAGGAGCTCGGCCTGTCGGACAGTGCCTTCACCGTCTTCTGGGTGCTGACGAGCGAGGGAGGCTTCCCCGAGGCGCCCGCCAGGGAGGCAGCGGAGCGGATACACGCGGCGCTCCAGGAGCACCCCTACTGGAGGCAGAACCGGGACAGCGACCGGGAGGTGAGGATCAGCGCCTACAGGGAGGTGCTGCGGCTGCTAGCCGCGGCACGGGGCGGGATGAGCAGAGAGCAAAGGAGCCAGCTAGCCAGTAAGATGGTGGATAGGATCCTAGATCTGCTGAGGCGAGGGGAGGCGTAGGATGGACGACTGGCAACCGCTGGAGGACACGGTGCCCGCGGAGGTGCTGAGGGCGGAGGTGATGGCCTGGGCGGAGCGCCTGGGCGTGACCCCCAGGGAGGTAAGGGTGCGCCCGATGAGGCGCAAGTGGGCCAGCTGCTCCTCCGCGGGCAGGCTCACCTTCAACAGCGAGCTCCTGCGGCAGCCCTCGGCGTTCCGAGCCGAGGTGATAGTCCACGAGCTGCTGCACCTGCAGGTGCCCAACCACGGCAGGCTCTTCCGGGCGCTGCTGCGCGCCCACCTCTCCCGGGCCTAGCCCCAACATCCGTTCAGCAAAACCCCCGTGACAGCTTGCGGACGCACGCATGTTGCTGTATATTGTGCTCAGAACATATGTTGCTATACAAGGAGGGGTTGTTATGTATAGTAACTGTGATCTACTGAGGGGGGACGAGCTGCCCGGGCGCGTGCCCACGGGCCTGCCGGAGGTGGACGCCCTGACCGGGGGGCTGCCCGTGGGCTGGACGGTGGTGTGGGGCGAGCCCGGCTCGGGCGCCTCGGTGCTGGCCGGGCTCCTCTTTGCGCGCCTGCCCGCCCCCAGGGTGGTGCTGGATCCCCTGGGGGTGCTGGATCCCCTCGACCTGCCGGGGGACGCCCCCGCGCCCTGCGTCGTGCGCTCCCGCCGGCTGCCGCGGGTCGTGCTGGAGCTCAGGGGGCACGCGCGCGCCCTGCTCGCCCTGTGCCCCGACCGCCTGCCGCCGGCCCCGGGCTGCCCGGGAGTGGCCGTCTCCGCCCGCTACCTGCCGGGCGCGCTGGTGCTGCGGGTGGATCGGCTGGGGTACCTCAGGGGTCCCGGGCGCGCCGTGAGGGGGCTACGCGCGCGCCTCCGGGTCGTCCGGGGTGGGCCGCCGGCCTCGGGGGAGGTGCGGCTGCCCCTGGCAACGATCTCCGGGAGGCTGCCGGATGAGGATCTGCTGCCTGCTTGGTAGGGGCCTGGGCGACCCGGGCGTCCTCTGGGACTACTCCGATCGGGTCGAGCTCCACGAGGGCTGGGCCCTGCTGGACGCCTCGGGCTGGGGCGATTGGTGGCAGGCCGCGCAGCTAGCCCGGGAGCTGCTGTCCCTGCCCGCGGTGGCGGCCGGAGGCCTGCGCGCGGGGCTGGCCCCCACCCGCCTGGCCGCCCGCCTGGCCGCCCGCCTGGCCATGCCCGGGGGGCTGTTCGCCCTGCCTCCCCAGCCGGCGGCCCAGATGGTGGCCGCCGCCCCCATCTGGGAGCTCGAGCTGCCCCGGCCCACCCTGAGGCAGCTGCTGGCGCTCGGGGTCAGGCGCATAGGCGACCTCCTGGCCTGGGGCGACCGCCTGCCGGTGCCCGGCGTCGGGAGGGCCCTCCGGGAGGTGCACGACGCCCACGTCCGCCCCACCCCCAGGCGCAGGCAGGTCGTGCGCCGCTGGGAGTTCGACCCCCCGGCGGACAGCTGGCCGCAGGTGAGGCGGGTCGTGGAGCACCTGGCGGCCGGGCTGCCCGAGGGCGAGCTGCGGGCGGAGCTGCACACGGCCGGGGCGGTGGTGCCGCTGCCGGTGCCGCCGGCACATCCCCCCAAGCTGGACTCCCCCGTGCGGGCCGTCCACCTCACCTGGAGGGAGCTGCCGCCGACCGCCCTGCAGCTGGGGCTGCTGGGGGGCGACCGGGGCGATCTCCCGGACGCCCTCCGGCGCCTGGGAGCGATGGAGGGCGTCGAGGTGGGGGAGGTGGTGGCCGGCGATCCCCTGCGAGGCGCGCCGCCGGAGTGGAGGCCGCTGTGAGGGTCGGCCGGCAGGTCAGGGTCGACTGCCGGGAGGGCGCGCCCGCCCGGGTGGAGGGCTGCCAGGTGGAGGAGGTGGTCGGCCGGTGGGCCTGGGAGGATCCCCTGGGAGGGGAGTCCCAGGAGTACTGGGAGGTGGTGGCCGGGGGCGTGCTGGTGCTGCTGCGGCGGGATGGCGGGGGAGCGTGGTACCTGGAGCGGCGCTATGGCTAGGTACGTGGAGGTGCACTGCCACTCGGAGTTCTCCCTGCCGGACGGCGCCTCCACCCCCGAGGAGCTGCTGGAGGTGGCGGCCTCCCTCGGGTACGACCGGCTGGGGCTGGCGGACGTGGGCACCGTGGCCGGGTGGCCCCGCTTTGCCGCCCGCGCCCAGGAGCTGGGGCTGGAGACGCTGCTGGGGATGGAGGTGCTGGGGCTGGTGCTGCTGGCGCGGGACGAGAGGGGGGTGCGCAGCCTCCTGCGCCTGGCGTCGCGCGGCGGGCTGCGCGGGGAGAAGGACCGGCCGGAGTTCGTGCCGGCGGACCTGGAGGGGCTGGAGGGGCTCGTGTGCCTGGTGGGGCCCAGGTCGCGGGCGGCGCGCCTCCTGCTGGAGGGCGACCGCGCCGGGGCGCTGCTGGAGGTCGAGCGCCTCCGGCGGGCCTGCGGGGAGCTGTGGGTGGAGCTGGTGGACGGCTGGCTGCCCCACTCCCTGCCGCTCATGCGGGAGATGGCCGACCTCGCCGACCGGCTGGGGCTGGGGGTGGTGGCCGGCGGCGATGTGTGGCACGCCCGCCGGCAGGACCACGCCGTCTCGGTCGCGCTGGGGAGGGTGCGCGACCCCTCCTACCGGCCTTTCCCGCACTCCCGGAGGCACCTGCGGCCCCCGGGGGAGGTCGCCCGGGCGTTCGCCCACCTCCCGGAGGCCGTGGCCAACACCCGCCTCCTGCCCACCTGCGAGCTGCCGCGTCCCCGGAGGCTGTGGCACCTTCCGGCTCCCCCGGGCGAGCTGCGCCGGCTGGCCCTCGAGGGCGCCCGCCGGGCGTACGGGCGCCCGCTGCCGGCCGAGGTGGAGGCACGGCTGGAGCGCGAGCTCGGCGAGGTGGAGGCGCGGGGCCTCGAGGGCTACTTCCTGGCGGTGTGGGACCTCGTGCGGGAGGCGCGCCGCCGGGGGATAGCCGTCTCCGGTCGGGGAGCCGGCGTCGGCTCCCTCCTGCTCTACTGCCTGGGGGCCACCCGCGTGGACCCGCTGGCGCACGGGCTGCTGTTCGAGCGCTTCCTGGGGGAGGGCACGCCGGACGTGGACCTCGACGTGGACTCGGACCGGCGGCAGGAGCTGCTGGCCTACCTGGCCGAGCGCTACCCCTCGGCGATGCTGTGCACCCGCATCACCCTGCAGGGGAGGCTGGCGGCGCGCGACCTGGAGCGCTGCCTGCCCCAGCTGCCTCCCGAGCGGCGGGCGGAGCTCGCCGAGAGGCTGCGGGGGAGGTTCCGGCACACCGGCCTGCACGTGGGCGGCGTCGTGGCGGGGCAGGGGCTGGAGGAGGCCCTGCCGCTGTGCCGGGGCAGGGACGGTCGGGCCGTCGTCGCCTGGGACAAGGACGACCTGGAGGAGCTGGGGGTGCCCAAGATCGACGTGCTGGGGTTGCGCGGGGTGGCGGTGGTGGAGGCGGCCAAGGGCCTGTTGGCCGCCAGGGGGCTGCGGGTGGAGCCGATGCGCCGGCTGGCCGATCGGGAGGTGTGGGAGAGGCTGTGGCTGCCGGACGCGGTGGGGGTGTTCGGGCTGGAGTCCCGCGCCCAGGGGGCGCTCCTGCCCAGGGTGCGGCCGATGAGCTTCGAGGACCTCACCGTGCTCCTGGCGCTGGTGCGCCCCGGGCCTATAGAGGGGGGAGCGCTGGCGGCGTACGTGCGCCGGCGGGAGGGCGCCGAGCCGGCCACGGTGCCCCACCCGCTGGCCGAGGGGATCCTGTCGGAGACGCTGGGGGTGTGCGTCTTCCAGGAGCAGGTGCTGCGGCTGCTGTCGGAGGTGGGCGGGATGAGCCTGTCCGAGGCCGAGCGCGCCAGGCGCAGGCTGCGCAGGAGCCTGGGGGAGGTGCGCGCGCGGTTCCTGCTGGGGGCGCGGGAGCGCGGGGTGGGGGAGGAGGCCGCGGGGGAGCTCTGGGCGATGATCGAGGGGTTCGCCTCCTACGGCTTCTGCAAGGGGCACGCGGCGGCGATGGCCGCCATTGCCTGGGAGAGCGCCTGGCTGCGGCATCGCCACCCGCCGGAGTACTACTGCGCCAGGATCGACCACTTCCCCCTGGGCTTCTACCCGGCCGAGGTGCTGCTGCGGGACGCCGAGCGGCACGGCGTGCGGGTGCTGCCCCCGGACGTGCACCGCTCGGGCGTGGGCTGCACGCTGGAGGGGAGGGCGGTCCGGCTGGGGCTGAGCTGGATCAAGGGGGTGGGGAAGGGGGACGCCGAGCGGGTGGTGCGGGCGCGCGCCGGGGGGCGGTTCCGCTCGCTGGGCGACCTGCGCCGGCGGGCGGGGGTGTCCAGGGACGTGCTCGCGGCGCTGGTGCTGGCCGGTGCCTGCGGCGACCTGGGGGAGCGGCGGGCGCTGTCGTGGGAGGCCGCCTGGGACGGCGGGGCGCTGGCGCTGCCGGCGCCCGCGTGGGAGGTGGGGGCGATGGGGGAGGACGAGGCGCACCTGTGGGAGGACGCGCTGCTCGGGTGGATGGTGGGGGCGCACCCGCTGGACGCGGTGGGCGAGCTCGAGGGGGTGACGGGGAGCTCGCGGCTCGGGAGGCTGCGGGCGGGCGCACCGGTGAGCGTGGCCGGGGTGGTGGCCAGCAGGCAGTCTCCCCCCCGGGCCAGGGGGCTGGTGTTCCTGTCGCTGGAGGATCGGGAGGGCTTGGTGGACGTGGTGGTGCCCAGGGAGCTGGCCCAGCGGCCGGAGGTACGGCGGGCGTTGGGCGCAAGGCTGCTGCTGGTGGAGGGCACCTGGCGGGGCAGGGCGGTGCTGGCGCGCCGGCTGTCGCCCCTGACCCCGCATGGGTGGACCTAGGCGCTGACCTCCTGTCATGGCCGGGGAGTGGGGTGCTCACGACGGCATAATAATGCTAAAAGACAGGAGGTGAGACATGAACACTTTTACTGCGAGCTTCGTGTTGGAGGGCGAGCTGGCGAGGCTGCCCGACGGTCGCCGCGTGGTGCAGGCCTGCCACCTCGAGAGCGGCCATTATGTGGCGCTCCGGGGCTACCTGGAGGTTGACCGGGGCTTCCTGCGGGCGTACTGCCAGCAGGTCGGTACGTGGCAGGACACGCTGCCCCTGTGGCAGCTCCTCAGGGTCATCGAGCCCAGCAGGAGCCATCGCCGCCGGCCGTCGCGGAGGGCCAGGGGGGCCCCGTCGAGGGGAGCCCGCCAGCTCCCCCTGTGGCCGGACGAGTGATCCCGGTCACCTCAGCACGGCGTCCACCGGCAGGCGGATGCCCGGCAGGGAGGCCGAGGCCAGCTCCTCGCCCCGATCGTACACCTCCAGCCGGCGGTAGCCCCGGGGCGTGGGCTCGGTGTGTCGCTCTACCCGCCCGCCCTGCAGGTCCACCAGCCAGGCCTCGGGGATCCCGGCGCGCCCGTAGAGCGGCAGCTTCACCTCCCGATCCACCCGCAGCGAGGTGTCCGCCACCTCCACCACCAGCAGCACGTCATGTGGGCCGGGAGGGTCCTCCCCCAGCGCGGCGGCGTGCACCACCGCCAGGTCGGGCTGGGGCTCGCTGGTGGTCCCGAGGCGCACCGGCGACTGCACCAGCAGCCGCAGCTCCTCGGGCAGCTGGCGGCCGAGGAGCCTGGTGAGCTCGGCGACCGCCGCTATGTGCCTGCCACCCACCGGCGCCATCCGCACTATCTCTCCCTCGAGCAGCTCCAGGCGGTCGTCCTCCGACAGGATGCCCGCCGCCGCCATCCGGTGGTAATCCTCCACGGTGAAGAGCAGCCGCTCGACCTCGCTCGACATGCTACCTCCCTATGCCGCTGCATGCTGCTCTATTATACTCCAGGCCAGCCAGCCCCTCCAGCAGCGCCCGAAGGGCTGTCCTTGTGGTCGGCCTGTACTTCCCCACAAGGCGCCACTGCCCATCATGCCACCAGGGGTGGTCAGCCCGGCACCGCCCCTTGCCCAGCACGATCCGCGGGCAGTGGCTGGGGTGGGCCTCCACGATGAAGGGCTCTGTACCCTGCACCCGAGCCATCACCTGTGCGGCCCACAGGCCCCCCACGACGGGGTGCGTCCAGCCCAGGGGCTCGTGCGGATCCTCTACCGGGAAGGGCCCGTAGGCCGAGCCCTGCCCATCGAGGAGCAGGGCCCACCAACGACCGTACCGCCAGAGGGAGGCGTACCGCCCCTGTGGATCGACCACCAGGTGGGATCCAGCTGACCGGCTCGGGGACGCCAGCAGCTGCCGATCCGGCGGGACGAAGAATCCCAGGTGCCTACCGCCGGTGGCCGGGTCCAGCCCCAGCAGGAGGTCACGCTGGACCGGCTGCGCGCCTCCGCTTGGGGCAGGGGCTGCCAGCTAGGTGTCCCTCTTGAAGGGCCGGCACACCTGGCCGTCCCAGCAGGGCGTGACCTCACCTACAGGGCGTAGCGCTGCGACCCCCCTCCCAGAGCGTGGCGTACGCCGTGCTCGTCACGGTCCACTGCCCCCCGAGCTCCCGGGCTATCCGCTCGAGGGGCACCCCCAGCAGGCGCGGCACGTCCCATCCTCGCACCGCCTCGGGAGAGGCCGCAAAAGGCCCCCAGATCCGGTCGGGGCCCGGCAGCCAGGTCCACCAACGGTCCTCTATCCGGAGGGACAAGTACCCCTCGGCATCGTGGACTTCCCGCGCCCAGCCTATGAGATCGAGGGCATAGGGGGCCTCGAGCCACCTCTCCCAGCCGGACAGCTGCTGCGTCATCCCCGCATCACCTCCCTCGCGACCCATAGGATCTACGCCTCCTGCTGCTCCACCTGTAGCCGTTCCTCCCTCTCACCTCCAGGAGCCTGCACACCTGCAGGTACACCTCGTCACCTCGCCTTTGGATGGCGTACTCGAGCTGCACCAAGCCCCCCTCCTCCACAGCCATGAAGCCCCCTAGCTCGTAGCAGCATCTATCTTAGGCGCGGGGAAAACGGGGAAGGGGGCACCAGAGGGGGCAAAGCTCGCGGGCGTGGCTGGTCGGGGGATGTGCGAGGCCACCATGCGGGTGAGAATCCTGCCATCGAACCAATGGGCTGCCCTACGGGGAGCCAGAGCGCCGTCGACGGGCGTAGGGTTCCGGATCGATGAGGGACCTATAAGCCCCGAGGTTCGGGGAAGACCGCCGCGCTCTGGCTACTTGAGCGCTCCGCTCAGCAGGCCGCTCACGTAGTACCGCTGCAGCACGAGAAAGAGCAGCACGCAGGGTATGGCGCTCACCACTACCCCTGCCTGCAGTACCCCCCAGTCAATGGTCCCGAACTGCCCGGATTGCAGGATGGAGAGGGTGACCGGCAGCGTCATCCTGTCCTGGTCGGTGACCAGGATGAGGGCGGCGAAGAAGTCGTTCCAGGCGGCGAAGAAAGCAAACAGCGCGGTCGTGACCACGCCGGGCAAGGCGATCGGCAGCATCACCCGCGTGAGTGATGACAGGGTGGAGCAGCCGTCCAGGAGGGCAGCCTCCGGGATCTCCCTGGGAATGGTTCCGAAGGCGTTGCGCATCAGGTATAGGCCGAACGGCAGCTGGTAGGTGATATAGACCAGTGCCAACCCGACCAACGAGTTCTGCAGGTGGAGTGCTCGCATCACCAGGTAGAGAGGGGTGATGATCGCCTGGAAGGGGATCATGAACGTGACCAGCAGGCCGAAGAACCACACACCCTTGCCCGGGAAGTTGAGCCTGGCGAAGCTGTAGCCCCCCAAGGTGCTCACCAACACCACTGCCCCTACTGTGGCAAGGGACACGTACAGGCTGTTGAGGATGTGCTGCGAGATGTTGATGCTGGCCACCTCGCCCCCCATGCGCCTGAAAGAATCCAGCGACCAGCTATGTGGCCACAGGGTAGGGGGTATGGCCGCGGCCTCGGCCGGGCTCTTGAAGGCTTGCGTCACCATGAGGTACAGGGGCAGTAAGAACAGGACAGCCAACAGGATGCAGACTACCCACCAAGCTAGAGTGGCTTGATGCCTGGTCTTGAGCGGCATAACCTTCATCGCCAACACCTCACAGTTCCACCGATCTATGGATGAGCCGCAGCTGCACGAAGCTGACCAGCGCCAGCACGACCATGAGCAGGATCGACAGCGCGGCGGCGTAGCCCAACTGGAAGTTGATGAACGCGGTATGGTAGATCCAGTAGACAGCGGTGATGGTGGAGTTGGAGGGCCCTCCGCCGGTGATGATGTAGAACTGGTCGAACGCGAGCAGGGAGCCCGCCACCGAGAACACGAGCACCAACGCCAGCGTCGGTCTGAGCAGGGGCAGGGTGACTAGCCAGAACACCTGCCGACCGCTAGCGCCGTCCACGCGCGCCGCCTCCTCCAGCTCGGTGGGGATGGAGTGCATCCCAGACATCAGGAGTATCATCTGCATGCCTGACGTCTTCCAGGTCACCATCGCGATCACCACCGCCAGCGCGCTGGTGGTGCCAGCAAGCCACTGAGGGGGCTGCTGCACCAATCCCAGCAGCTGCAGGATGCGACCCAGGGGGCCGGCGTCAGGCTGCACTAACCAGACCCAGAGGTAGCTGGCCGAGGCAAACCCTATTGGCACGGGCAGGAAGTAGAGTGTACGAAACAGCCCCACTCCCCTCCGGTGGCCCTTGACAAGCATCGCCAAGGCGAAGCCCACAACGATCAGGATAGGGGTGATCACCAGCGTGTACACGCAGGTGAAGTACACAGCATGCAGGAAGTTGGGGTCTCCCAGCGCGCGCCCGTAGTTGGCCAAGCCGGTGAAACGACGGGCACCGAGGATGGGCCAGTCGTAGAGGGACATCCAGAACGTCATGCCTAGTGGTATGAAGAAGAACAGCCCAATGAGGACCGTGGCCGGCAGCACGTACAAGATGCCTTCTACCGATCGACGCCAGCGCCAGCTACTGGATACGCTCTGAGACCCAATTCGCTCGCGGGTGGCGACTTCGCGGGCCGGGGCCATGCTCAGCTCCCCGCAGTTATGGCCATAGCCCGCTGCTGGGCAGCGCGCTGGGCCCCTTGGATGTCCCCTCTGAACACCGCGTCCTGAATCATCTTGATCCAGGGTCCGTTGTTGTCGTTGAATAGGGCGTTGTAGACGGTGCTGTAGGGAGTACGACCCTCCAACATCGCCTGGGCCAAGGCCTTGTATTTAGGGTTCAGGGGCTCGTAGATGCTCTTGTAGAGATCGGTGCGGATGGGCACGATGCCCTTGCGAGCTAGGACGGTCTGTGCCTCCTCCCCGGTAGCCCACTGGATGAACTCCCAGGCCTCCGCCTTGTGCTTGGAAGCTTTGGGGATGGCGATCTCATCGCCGCCCGCAAAGGAGGCGTAGCCGCCGGTCTTGCCGGGAATGGGCGTCACATCCCACTCGAAGTTCTTGGCACTACTCAGGGTAGGGATGAAGAACGCTCCTGAGGGATAGATGCCGATCTTGCCGCTAGCGAACGCTGGCCCGCTGTTGGTGCCCTGATCGGTCTGGGCGAGCTTCGGGATGAGGTCCGCCTCCCACATGCGACGGTAGAAGGTGAGTGCCTGGGTGATGACGGGGGAGTCGAACGTCGGCACACCCTTGCTGTTGAGGACATCTCCTCCGCTGGCCCAGATGTACGGCATGAAGGTGAAGGCGTTGTAGCCCGCGCTGGCTCCGGCGAATACATAGCCGTAGTAGTCGCCTCCAAGCGCCCGGATCTTGCGGGCGTAGTCCTCAACATCCTCCCACGTCCTGGGGGGCCGTTTGGGATCCAGCCCCGCTCGCCTGAAGAGGGTGACGTTGTAGAAGAGCACCGAGGCCTCAGCGGTGAACGGCAGGGCGTAGATCCTGCCTTTATAGGTAGCGAGCCGCATGTGGGATCGGCTTAGGCCGGACTTGTACTTCAGGGCGTTCACCTTATCGGTGATGTCCTCTAAGGCTCCCACCGAGGCGAAGTATGGTAGGTAGACCAGGTCGATCGATGCGATGTCCGGTCCGGTGCCTCCCGCTGCGGCCGTGCCGAACTGCTGCTGGAAACGGCTGTCGGTGGTCCCGCTGCAGTGCGCCCCAGCCGGCGTAACTACCAGGAGAGTGGGGGCGCCTGCAGGCGATAATCTCGAGCGTGGAGGTGATGTAGGTGAGGAGGCAGTGGTGGGCTCTGTGGGGGGCGCTGGGTTGGTGCTAGTTGACGGGCGATCTGTAAGTGTAGATAACCAACTCATAGTATCCGTAAGCTCCCAGGTGGTGCGCAGCAGCGGCGTCACGCTGGTGTCCGGGTGGCAGCTCTCCTGGAGATGAGCAGCAGAGGGTTGCCATCCGATTCCCCGCCACAAGCAGGAATTGACATAATGTAGGCGGCCCGGAGCAGCTGGGCGGTGCTGCCGCTGGGGCCAAAGGAGGGACTGGGTGGTCCCCCGTGGCTGATCGCCCCAGCCACGGGGGGAGTTGAAGGTATCGGACTGGCTGCTGGTGCCCGGACTCTTAGGTCTCCTGAGGCCCTGCTGCTGGAGGGGCGAGGACGAGTGCGCGCAGCGTGTGCGCCTGCCAGGGGGAGGACGTGCGCTGGCCTCAGGGGCAGGTCTGGGATGATGGCCGGGGGAGGGTAGCGACTCCAAGGGCTTGTGCGGACCTCTGCATGCAGGCCTTGCAGCCTTGCCACCTGCCCCCGGCTCAGGCGACATTATAGCACAAGAGGGCAGGGTTTGCCCGCCCGCGGGTGCTGGGGGCAAGGCTGGCGCCGGCGGTGGCTTGGCATCTAGCTAGTAGCGGCCAAGCATCTCCCCCAGACCGTCACGGCCGGCATTACCGTCCGGGGTAAGAGAGGGCCCACAGCCTTCTGGAGAAGCGGAGCCCGGGGGCCCCTCCGGACTCACCGCTGGCGGAGGTGCTCGGTGGAGTTCAGGAGGCTGAGGCGCACCCGGCCATCGGCCACCTCGAGCAGGTTGAGCGCGCACAGGTCCTGCCCCAGATGCTCCCTGTAGGCCCGGATCGGCACATCCAGGTAGTGGCACAGGAGGATGCGGTTGACCGTCCTGTGGGCCACCACCAGCACCGCGCCCGCCCGGTGGCTGGCGAGCACGTGGTGCAGCGCCGCCAGCGCTCGCTGCGCGACCTCGTAGGCGCCCTCGCCTCCCTCCGGGGATACGGCAGCCGGATCCTCGCACCACCGCAGGTAGCGGTCGGGGGAGGCTCGGCGGACGTCGTCCCGCGCGAGGCCCTCCCAGCGCCCGAAATCCATCTCCACCAGGCCTTCCAGCGCCTCCACCGGCAGGCCCTGGGAGCGCGCCACGGCCTCCGCCGTGGCCAGCGCCCGGCGCAGCGGGCTGGCGTACACGGCGACCAGGGGCTCGGCCGCCAGGCGTCGCGCCAGCGCCTCGGCCTGAGCGTAGCCCCGCTCGGACAGCTCCAGATCGGTCCGTCCGCAGAAGCGGTCCTCGTCTCCCCACACCGTTTGTCCATGCCTGGCAAGCCACACTCGTAACATAGGCCCTCCTAGATGTAGCCTCTTTGCCGCAGCGCCTCCAGGAAGCGCTGGTACTGCTCTCCGTAGCCGGCCTCAAGCCCCGGATCCGGGTCAAAGGAGGCTGCGGGCCGGGCCATGGTGCGCGTGGCCTCCTCCAGCCCGCGGTGCACCGTCGCACCGGCCGCCAGCACGGCCGCCCCGTAGGCCGCGCCGGTGTGCCTGGCCACCAGCACCGGCCTGCCCAGCACGCTGGCCCTGATCGCGCACCAGGTCCTGCTGTGGGCACCGCCCCCGGCGGTCAAGACGCCCCCTCCCGTCGTCGCCCCGAGCGAGGCCAGCAGCTCGTACGCCAGGCGCTCGAGACAGCTCACCCCCTCCAGGGTGGCTGCGTACAGGGACGCTTCGTCGGCCGGGGCACCCTCGCAGAAGCCGTGCGCGTGGGAGCACACGAAGGGGAACCGCTCTCCGTGCCGCCGCAGGGGATAGCAGACCAGGCCGGTGGGAAGCCTGCTCCCGGCGGCCGCGTCCAGCTCGGGCAGGCGCGCCCGCGGCCAAGGCTCGAGCGCCTCCCCCCCGGTGTTGGAGGCCGCGCCGGGCAGCCACCATCCCAGGGGGTGGCGGTGGTGGTAGATCCGGCCCGCCGGATCGCGGAGGAGCTGCCTGGACACGCCCTTGATGACCATCGTGGTCCCCAGCACGGTCAGCCACGCCCCCGGGCTCACCGCTCCGGCGGCCACCTGGCTTGCGCAGCCATCGGTCATCCCGGCCACGACGACGACGTCTGGGGGCAGCCCCACCGCCTCGGCCACTTCCCGCTGCAGGGTGCCCACGGGAGTGCCTGGGGGCACCACCCGGGGCAGCTGGTCCGGTGGCAGGTCGAGCAGCCGCGCCACCTCGGCGGGCCAGCGCAGCTGTGCGACGTCGTAGCCGCTCTTCAGCGCCTGGGTCCAGTCCGTCACCCCCCTGGCGCCGCTCAGCCTCTCCAGGAGGAAGTCGGCCGCGTGCGCCATCCGGCCGCAGCGCCACAGCTCGGGGCGGTGCCGTCGCAGCCACAGCAGCTTCGGTAGCCCCCAGGACGGGTGGAAGCGGTAGCCCAGCCTGGCGCACTGCCCGGCGAGGGCCTCGTTGAGCTCGGCCGCCTCCGCCTGCGCCCTGCCGTCCGAGTACATGATCGCCGGCAGCAACGGCTCGCCCTCGGCGTCCACCAGGAGCACGGTACCGGAGGTGGCCGCCACGCTGATGGCTCGCACGCCCGCCCTGCGGGCCCTCGGCGCCAGCGCCCGCAGGCAGGCCATCGCCTCCCGCCACCACTGCCTGGGATCCTGCTCGAACAGGACCCCCTCCCGCCGCGCCCCCAAGGGGCGCTCGGCGCTGTCCAGCAGGCGACCCTCGGCGTCCACCAGGCAGGCCCGGACCCCTCCCGTGCCCACGTCCAGCCCGATGCAGGCCTCCACGCCGTCCCTCCTCACAGCGCACGACCGCTCTCGGGGTCGAACACGTGGAGGGCCTCCTCCGGGAAGGTCACGTCCACCTGCTGCCCCTCCTCGAAGTAGTCCTCGGCCCCCGTGACCACGATGAGCGTGGCCTGCCCCGCCTCGACGGTGACGTGCGTCTCCTCGCCGATCCACTCCACGAAGGTGATCCTGCCGGGCAGGCGGTAGGGATCGCGCTCCCCGGGCGTGGCGATCGCCATGTCCTGGGGGCGGATGCCGAGGACGAACTCCTGGCCCAGGCGGTCGCGGAGGCTCGCCCGGAGGCGGTGGGGTGGCGGGAGGCAGACGGCGCCGTCCTGGCTCCTGAAGGCCGGCTCGCCGTCCGCCGAGGTCAGCGCGCACCGCACGAAGTTGGTGGGGGGTTCGCCCACGAAGTCCGCGACGAAGATCGTCGCCGGCTGGTTGTACAGCGCGTTGCGGTCGCCGAACTGCTCCACCACGCCCTGGTGCATCACCGCGATCCTGTCCGCCAGGGCTATCGCCTCCAGC
>Ga0068704_100099_pt1 | contig 49017 bp, 46 predicted proteins | sample CeladaPassaD2F12_FD_62225 | JGI IMG/M metagenome (GOLD analysis project Ga0068704, IMG submission 62225) | Cellulose-adapted microbial communities from the Joint BioEnergy Institute, USA - Passage D2F12 | ecosystem: Engineered > Bioreactor > Continuous culture > Unclassified | place: USA, Joint...
CCACGTGCAGGACGACACGGGCTATGCGGGCCCCGGCCTCCTCCACCCCGCGCAGCACCCGCCCGGTGAAGTGGAAGCCGGCGGTCGGGGCCGCGGCGGAGCCGGGGGTGCGGGCGTAGACCGTCTGGTAGGAGGCCTCCGCCTCCGGGGTGGGCTCGATGTAGGGGGGCAGCGGCATCCTCCCGGCCCGCTCCAGGAGCCCGGGGACGTCCTGCCCCCGCACAAGCCAGCGCCCCTCCCCGAGCTCCTCCACCACCTCGAGCCGCTCGCCCTCCCCGGCGGAGAGGGGCATCCCCGGCCGCAGGCGCCGGCTCGGGCGCGCCAGGGCCTCCCACGCCCCGCCGCGCTCGCCCAGGAACAGCAGCTCCACCTCGCCGCCGCCGGGGCGGGAGGCGAAGAGGCGCGCCGGGATCACCTTCGTCTCGTTGAGCACCAGCACGTCCCCGGGGCCCAAGAAGCGCGGCAGCTCCCGGAAGACGTGGTGCGAGATCCCCCGGGAGGGAACGTCGACCACCATCAGCCGGGAGGCGTCCCGCGGCTCGGCGGGGCGCTGCGCGACGAGCTCCTGAGGCAGCTCGTAGTCCAGCTCGTCCGTCCGCATCCCTCTCTAGCGCCGGAAGAGCAGGTTGAGGATTATCGTGCCCAGGATGGAGAGCAGGATCATCAGCCCTATCGGGAAGTAGAGCGTGAAGTTCCCCCTGCGGATGACGATGTCGCCGGGCAGCCGGTCGAGCCCGAAGCGCCCGAGCAGCAGAAAGAGCACCCCGAGGACGAGCAGCACCACCGCCGCCCCGATGAGCAGCCTGCCTATGCCTTCGAGTCCCACGGCCAAGATTCTAACGCGCCTCGGCGCGATCTCCCGGCCTCATCCCTCCAGCTCGGCGAGCAGCCCCGCCACGTCCAGCGGCCGGGTCACCATCGCCAGGTTCCCCTCCGCGTCGCGGGGCCACTCCTCCCGAGGGCGGTCGTGGTAGAGCTCGACCCCGTTGCCGTCCGGGTCGCGCAGGTAGATCGCCTCGGAGACCCCGTGGTCCGAGGCGCCGTCGATGGGGTAGCCGGCGTCGAGCAGCCACCGCAGCGCCCGGGCGAGCTCCCGGCGCTCCGGGTAGAGAACGGCGAAGTGGTAGAGCCCGGCGGCGTTGCGCGGGGCGGGAGGGGCGTTCTTGCTCTCCCAGGTGTTCAGCCCGATGTGGTGGTGGTAGCCGCCGGCGGAGAGGAAGACCGCCTCCTCCCCGTACCACTGCGTGACCTCGAAGCCCAGGATGTCCCGGTAGAAGCGCAGCGAGCGCTCGATGTTGGCGACCTTCAGGTGGACGTGGCCGATCCTGGTCCGGGGGTCCACCCGGTGCGGCGCGCGCTTCGTCTCCATCGTCCCACCACCCTCCTTGCGCGAGGCGAACGTCCTTGGCTCGTGAGATTCTACGCGCTCCATTCTATACTCCTCTGGGGCCGCGCCAGAGAACGCGCAGGGCCTTCAACCATGGAGAGCGGGAGGGAAGATGCAGACCACGGACCTCAGGCGCAAGAGCCGCATCATGTTCGAGGGGCGGGACCGGGCCCCCGCCCGCTCCTACCTTCTGGGCATGGGCTACACCCGGGAGGACCTCGAGAAGCCCATCGTGGGGGTGGCCCACTCCTGGATCGAGACCATGCCCTGCAACTACAACCACCGCCGGCTGGCCGAGAAGGTCAAGGAGGGCATCCGGGCGGCCGGGGGCACCCCCATGGAGCTGAACACCATCGCGATCTCCGACGGGATCACGATGGGCACCCAGGGGATGAAGACCTCCCTGGTCTCGCGCGAGGTGATCGCCGACTCCATCGAGCTGGTGGGGCGCGGCCACATGTTCGACGCCATGGTGATCCTGGTCGGCTGCGACAAGACCATCCCCGCCGGGGCGATGGCGCTGGCCCGGCTGGACGTCCCCGGCATGGTCATCTACTCCGGCTCCATAGCCCCGGGGCGCTTCAGGGGCCGCGACGTGACCATCCAGGACGTCTTCGAGGGGGTGGGCGCCCACGCCGCGGGCAAGATGAGCGACGAGGAGCTGCGGGAGCTGGAGGAGGGGGCCTGCCCGGGCGCGGGGGCCTGCGGCGGCCAGTACACCGCCAACACCATGGCCATAGCGCTGCAGTTTTTGGGCCTCTCGCCGGTGGGCTCCGCCGACCCGCCCGCCCTGGACGGCCGCAAGGAGGCGGTCTGCGAGGAGGCGGGCCGGCTGGTGATGCGCCTGCTGGAGCGGGACCTCAAGCCCTCGGACATCCTGAGCCGCGCGGCCTTCGAGAACGCGATCGCCTCCGTGGCCGCCACCGGGGGCTCCACCAACGCGGTGCTCCACTTCCTCGCCCTCGCCCGGGAGGCGGGCATCCCGCTGGACATAGAGGACTTCGACCGGGTCAGCTCCCGCACCCCCATCATCGCGGACCTGAAGCCCGGCGGCCGTTTTACGGCCGTGGACATGGACCGCGCCGGGGGCTCCCGGCTGCTGGGCGCGCGGATGCTGGAGGCGAACCTCGTGGACGGCTCCCAGCCCACCGTCACCGGGCGCACCCTGGCCGAGGAGTTCGAGGGCGCGCGGGAGCGCCCGGGGCAGGAGGTGATCCTCTCCGCCGAGAGGCCCCTCAGCGAGAGCGGCGGCCTGGTGATCCTCAAGGGCAACCTGGCCCCCGAGGGCTGCGTGGTGAAGGTCGCGGGCTACACCCGCCGCCGCCACGAGGGTCCGGCGCGCGTCTTCGACTCCGAGGAGCAGGCGATGGAGGCGGTCCAGGCCGGCCGGATCTCGGCGGGCGACGTGGTGGTGATCCGCTACGAAGGGCCGCGCGGCGGCCCCGGGATGCGCGAGATGCTGGGGGTGACCGCCGCGCTGGTGGGCCAGGGGCTCGGCGAGAGCGTGGCGCTGCTGACCGACGGGCGCTTCTCAGGGGCCACCCGCGGGCTCATGGTGGGCCACGTCGCCCCGGAGGCGGCCCGCGGCGGCCCCATAGCCGCCCTGCGCGACGGGGACCGCATCACGATCGACGTCACCGGCAGGACGCTGAGCGTGGCGCTCACCGGCGAGGAGCTGCGGAGGCGCCTGGAGAACTGGCGGGAGCCCGAGCCGCGCTTCAGGCTCGGGGTGATGGCCAAGTACGCCGCCCTCGTCTCCTCGGCCTCCGAGGGGGCGGTGACCGTCCCGGACTGGCAGCGCCGCGCCACCTGAGAGAGCGGCATCAGGGCGGGAGGTACTTGACGCGCCGCTGGATGACCTCCTCGACGCGCACCTGCTGGATGCTCCCCCACGGGATAAAGAGGTAGCCCGGGCTCTCCTCGGGAGGCTTTCGCACGTCCATCAGCAGGCCGCTCTGGTCCCGGTCGCAGATCAGACCGTCCAGCTCCGTCCCGCCCCAGGTGACCACCGAGGCCCGGGTGCCCCGCCGCAGGGCGTCCGCCACCCGCGGCACCCGGGCGTGCCACTCCTCGAGGCTCTCCTGCCCCCGCTCGTCCGCCATCCTCAAAACCTCCCCCGCCCCGAAAGGGGCCTAGCCGCCGTCCCGCACCGGGAAGCCCAGGTGGGCGTAGGCGTGCCGGGTGGCCACCCGGCCCCTGCTCGTGCGCTGTATGAGCCCGCTCTGCAGCAGGTAGGGCTCGTAGACGTCCTCGACGGTGTCCCGCGCCTCCCCGAGCGCCACGGAGAGCGTGCCGACCCCCACCGGCCCCCCGTCGAACTTCTCGATGATGAGGCTGAGGTACTCCCGGTCGGTCCGGTCCAGCCCGAGGTGGTCCACCCCCTGCATCTCCAGGGCGGCGTTCGCCGTCTCCTCGTCTATCGTCCCGTCGCCCACCACCTGGGCGTAGTCCCTCACCCGCTTGAGCAGCCGGTTCGCGACCCGCGGGGTGCCGCGGCTGCGGCGGGCGAGCTGGCGGGCCCCGCCCTCCGTGATGGGGACGCCCAGGATCCTCGCGTTGCGCACCACGATCTTCTCCAGCTCGTGCGGCTCGTAGTAGTCCAGGCGCGCCGAGAACCCGAACCGGTCCAGGAGCGGCTTGGTCATCAGCCCGGTGCGGGTGGTGGCCCCCACGAGGGTGAAGCGCGGCAGGTCCATCCGGATGGTGCGCGCCGAAGGGCCCTGCCCGAGCACGATGTCTATGGCGAAGTCCTCCATCGCCGGGTAGAGGACCTCCTCTATCTGCCTGTTGAGGCGGTGTATCTCGTCTATGAACAGGAAGTCCCCCTCCTCGAGCGAGGTGAGGATCGCGGCCATGTCCCCGGCCCGCTCGAGGCTGGGGCCGCTGGTCGGGTGCAGCTGCACCCCCATCTCGGCGGCGAGGATGCGGCACAAGCTGGTCTTCCCCAGCCCGGGAGGCCCGGCGAGCAGCATGTGGTCGAGCGGCTCCCCGCGCTGCTTGGCGGCCTCCACGAAGATCCTGAGGTTCTCCTTCAGCCGCTCCTGCCCCACGAACTCGTCCAGCGTCCGCGGCCTCAGCGTGGGCTCGTCGTCCTCCTCGAAGGCCGCCGGGTCGAGCGGCCGCTCCTCGGGCGGCCCGGCAGCTCCGGTTATGTCCTCGCGCTCCCCGCGGCGCACGGTGAAGTCGTCCATCTCCTCCATCTAGCGCCTGCCCCCTATCTTCCTGAGCGCAGCCTTGATGTACTGCTCGACGGTCTCCTGCGGCGGCACGTCCCGGAGCGCCCTCTCGGCCTCCTCCAGGGAGTACCCCAGCCCGGTGAGGGCCTCGCGGGCCTCCATGAAGGGCCCGCCCCCCTCGCCGGCCGCGACGCCGCCCCCGCCACCGGCCGCCGCGAGCTCTCGTCCCCTGAGCTCGAGCACCAGCCGCTCGGCGGTCTTCCGCCCGAGCCCGGGCACCGCGGCGAACCTGTGCACGTCCCCCCGCGCCGCCGCCTCCATCATCTGCCCCGGCGTCATCGCCGAGAGCACCGCGAGCGCGAGCCGCGGCCCGACCTTGCTGACGGAGGTGAGGGCGTCGAAGGCCTCCCGCTCCTCCCGGGTGGCGAACCCGAAGAGGAGCATGGCGTCCTCGCGCACCACCATCCGGGTGTGCACCACGCACTCCTCCCCCACGGCGGGCAGCGCCCTGAGCGTGGAGAGCGGGGCGGCGGCGCGGTACCCGACGCCCCCGCAATCCACGACCACCCCCTCGGGGTCCTTCTCTACCAGCTGTCCGCGAAGCCTGTCTATCATGCCTCAATTATCCTGCATGGCCCGCGGTTTACCCACCCCCGTCGCCGCCGACATCCGGTGGGAGAAGGCGTGGCAGATGGCGATGGCGAGCCCGTCGGCGGCATCATCCGGCCGGGGGATGGACCGCAGGCCCAGCAGCGCGCGCACCATCTCCTGCACCTGCCGCTTGTCCGCCCGGCCGTAGGAGGTGATGGCCTGCTTGACCTGCAAAGGGGTGTACTCGAAGACCTCCACCCCGGCCCGGTAGGCGGCGAGCAGCGCGACCCCGCGTGCCTGGCCGACGGTGATGGCGGTGGTGACGTTGGTGTTGAAGAAGAGCTCCTCCACCGCCACCGCCGAGGGCCTATACCCCCGGATCAGCTCGGTCACACCGGCGAAGAGGCGGTCGAGCCGGCGCGGCATCCCCCACCCGGAGGGGGTGGTGATCGCCCCGTGCTGCACGTAGCGCAGCCGGCTCCCCTCCTGCCGCACCACCCCCCAGCCCATGGTGGCGGTGCCGGGGTCTATCCCGAGGATGACCTGCTTTGTTTGGGAGCCGAGCATGACTCCCTAAGGTTAACGCCTGCTCCGGCGGCCTGCACCGCCCGCTATATGTGGCCCGGCGACCGCCCCGCACACACAAGACGCCCCCTCAGCGCCGCTCCCGCCGCCAGACCCCGCGCTCGGTGACCACGAGATCCACGGGGACGTCGTGGGGCTCCATCGGGACGCGCTCGACGATCTGCGCCTCGAACGCCGCGGCGACCAGCGGCGGCAGCCTCCGGGCGCCCCCGAGCAGCCGGTCGTAGTAGCCCGCCCCGTGCCCGAGACGCCCCCCGCGCCGGTCGAAGGCCACGCCGGGCACCAGGACGAACTCCACCTCCTCGAGCCCGACGCGCCGGGCGCGCTCGGGGTCGGGCTCCGGTATCCCCCAGACGCCGGGAACCAGCTCGCGCTCGGGGTCCTCCACCTCGTAGAGCTCTAGCCGCCTCGCCTCCCGGTCCACCCGGGGCAGGACGAGCCGGCGGCCGCCGCCGAGCACCTCCCGCATAAAGCCTGCGGTGTCCAGCTCGCTCCCCACCCCCGCATAGGCGAGCACAACCCCGGCGGCCCGGTACTCCCCCAGCCCGAGCACCCGGCCCAAAACCTCCTCCCCAAGCCTGCGCCGCAGCGCCCCCCCGAGCGCCTCCCGCCGGCGCAAAGCCTCCTCCCTGATCTCCGCCTTCCCCGCCCTCGCCGCCAAACCTCCCTCCTTTGGCCATGGATACTGCACCGTCCGGACGGTATAGTAGCAACGTGGAGGGATCGTCCGACACCCGGAGGAGGCTTCTGCTGGCGGCCGAACGTCTGGCCGGGCGGGAGGGGGTGGCGCGTCTCACGCTGGAGGCGGTGGCGGCCGAGGCCGGGGTGAGCAAGGGCGGGCTGCTCTACCACTTCTCTGGCAAGGAGGAGCTCATCGGGGCCATGGTGATGCGTTGGGTCGAGGACTTCGAGCGCGACGTCGAGAGCAGGCTGGCGCGGGAGGGCCCACGGGCCGGGCGGTGGGTGCGAGCCTACGTGGGGGCGACCTTCGAGCCCGAGGCGGGCAGCGGCCCGGCGGCGGGAGAGCCCGTGAGCGTCCTGGCGGCCGCCGCTACGAACCAGGAGCTGCTCGGAGAGTTGAGGAGGTGCTACCGGAAGTGGCAGGAGAGAATGGAGGACGACGGTCTGGACCCGGCGCTGGCGACCCTCCTCCGGCTCGCCGCCGACGGTCTGTGGTTCTCGGAGCTCTTCGGGCTCGCGCCCCCCTCCGGGCGGCTGCGCGAACGGGTGCACCGCCGGATGCTCGAGCTCGCCTCCGGCGGCTGCGGGGGGCGCAAGCCGTGAGCTGGCTGCTCCTGCTCGGCGCGATAGCCGCCGAGGTCGCCGGCACCTTCAGCCTCAAGCTCTCCGATGGGCTCAGCCGGGCCGGCCCCACGCTCATGGTCGTGGTCTTCTACGGCCTCAGCTTCTACCTGCTCTCCCTGGTGCTCCGGAGGATGGACGTAGGCGTAGCCTACGCCGTGTGGTCCGGGCTCGGCACGGCGCTCGTGGCGATCGTCGGCATCGCGCTCTTCGGGGAGGAGATGACCGCGGCGAGGGCCCTGGCGCTCGCGCTCATCATAGCCGGGGTCATGCTGCTCAACCTCTCCGGGGCCCACTAGAGGAGGAGCGGCCCGGGCCTAGCCCGCCACCTCCGCCATCACCTCCTCCGAGATATCGAAGTTGGCGTAGACCTCCTGCACGTCGTCGTTCTCCTCCAGGGCGTCTATGAGGCGGAGGGTCTGCCTCGCCGTGGAGGCGTCGAGCTTCACCGTGTTCATGGGCTCCATGGAGAGCTGGGCGCTCTCGTAGCGGATGCCCGCCTCCTCGAGCCCCTGGCGGACGGCCATGAACTCCGAGGGCTCGGTCGTGACCCGCCAGTGGTCGCCGTCCAGCTCCACGTCCTCGGCCCCCGCCTCCAGCGCGGCCTCCATGAGCTCCTCCTCGCCCACCGCGTCGGCGGGGACCAAGACGACGCCCTTCCGCTCGAACAGGTAGGCCACCGAGCCGGAGGTGCCGAGCTTGCCGCCGTGCTTGGAGAAGATGTAGCGGATGTCCGAGGCCGCCCGGTTCCGGTTGTCGGTGAGCACCTCCACCATCACCGCGACCCCGCCCGGGGCGTAGCCCTCGTAGGTTATGTGCTCGTAGTCGCCCGCCTCCGAGCCCGCGCCGGTCCCGCGGTCTATAGCCCGCTGGATGTTGTCGTTCGGCATGTTGGCGTCCTTGGCCTTCTGCACGGCGAGGGCCAGCGCGGGGTTCGCCTCGGGGTCGCCCCCGCCCTCCCGGGCGGCGACCGTGATGGCCCGGGAGAGCTTGGCGAACAGGGCGCCGCGCTTGGCGTCCATCGCGCCCTTCTTCCGCTTTATCGTGGACCACTTGCTATGACCGCTCATCCGATCCGCACACCTCCCGCAAGAAGTACTCGTGGAACCTCGTGTCGTCCGTAAGCTCCGGGTGGAAGGCCGTCACCAGCACCTTTCCGGCGCGGGCGGCCACCACCCGGCCGTCGATCTCGGCGAGCACCTCCACGCCGGGACCGACGTCCTCGAAGTACGGGGCCCGGATGAAGACCCCCCGGAAGGGCCGGTCGAAGCCCTTCACCTCCAGGTCGGCCTCGAAGGAGTGCACCTGCCGGCCGAACCCGTTGCGCTCGACAAGGGCGCTCATGATGCCGAGCAGCGGCTGGCTGGGGCCGGTGGTGGCGGAGGCGGCGAGCACCATCCCGGCGCACGTGCCCCACACCGCGCCGCCCTGGTAGAAGAAGCTGCGGATGGCGTCGAGCATCCCCGAGTGCACCATCAGGTTCCCGATGGCGGTGGACTCGCCGCCCGGGATGATCAGGCCGTCGAGCCCCCGCAGGTCCTCGGGGCGCCGCACCTCCACCGGCTCCGCCCCGAGGCGCTCCAGGATCTCCGCGTGCTCCCGGAAGTCGCCCTGCAGGGCGAGCACGCCGACCCTCGGTCGTCCAGCGTGTCCGTTGCGCCTACCAGCCACGCGCAGCCAGCCGCTCCCCTTCCGAAAGCTCGCCCATCTCGCGGCCCGCCATCGCCGCCCCGAGGCCCCGGCTCACCTCGGCGAGCAGCTTCGCGTCCCCGTAGTGGGTGGTGGCCTTCACTATCGCCTGAGCCCGCCGCGCCGGGTCCTCGCTCTTGAAGATCCCGCTGCCCACGAACACCCCGTCGGCCCCAAGCTGCATCATCAGCGCCGCGTCCGCCGGGGTGGCTATCCCGCCCGCCGTGAACAAGACCACCGGCAGCCTGCCGTTCTCGGCCACCCACTTCACCAGCTCGTAGGGGGCCCCAAGCGCCTTGGCCTCGGCCATGAGCTCCTCGGGACCGAGCGCGCCGAGCCTCCTTATCCCCCCGACGATCTCCCGCATGTGCCTGACGGCCTCCACCACGTTGCCGGTCCCGGCCTCGCCCTTGGAGCGGATCATGGCCGCACCCTCCCCGATGCGCCTGAGCGCCTCCCCCAAATTGGTGGCCCCGCACACAAAAGGTACCTTGAAGTCCCACTTGTTTATGTGGTTTCTCTCGTCGGCGGGGGTGAGAACCTCCGACTCGTCTATGTAGTCCACCTCGAGCGCCTCGAGGATCTGGGCCTCCACGAAGTGCCCGATGCGCACCTTGGCCATCACGGGGATGGTCACGGCCTGCTGGATCTCGATGATCTTCTCGGGGTCGCTCATCCTCGCCACCCCGCCCTGCGCCCTTATGTCCGCGGGCACCCTCTCCAGGGCCATCACCGCAACCGCCCCCGCCTCCTCGGCTATCTTGGCCTGCTCGGCGTTGACCACGTCCATGATGACCCCGCCCTTGAGCATCTGGGCCATCCCGCTCTTGACCCTGAAGGTTCCGGTTATGTGTCCGTTCTCAGCCACGCTCCGCTCCTGTTCTCTGTGAAAATGCTCCGCCGGGAATGCGCTCGCGAAGGTATCTTACTACCGGCCGCCGGGAGCGCCAAACGGTCCGGATGGGATCAGCGCCTCCGGCGCTCGCGGGCGTACTCCTGCACGAACTTCCTCGCGAACTCGCGCGCGCCGTGCGCGGCCGCCCGGCGCGCCGCGGGGCCCGCCGCCCGCAGGGCCTCGCGGACCCGCGGGTGGCCGAGGACGCTACCGGCCTTCCTAGCCAGAAACCCCCTCAGAACGCCTACTCCTCCAGCTCTATCCTCTGGCGGCGCCCCTCCCCGGCCCTCCCGCCGCCCGGAGCGGGCCGCACGAGCGCCCCGAGGCCGCGCGCCACCTCCAGCCCGGCCCGCCTGAAGTGCCCCGCGGCCCTCGCGCGCCGCTCGCCCGGCACCAAGAGGTAGGCCACGACCCCGAGCAGCGAGCCGCGCCTGCCCTCCCTTCCTCTACGCCCGCCGGCCATCGCCCTCCAGCCTTATTCTGAGCGTCTCGCCCTCCACCCTGGCCCCGGCGGCGGAGAGCGGGGCCAGGGAGTCGGGGAGCAGGATGCTGCGCCGCCGGGCGCCGATCCGCACCAGAAGCTCCGCCCCCCGCTTGGAGAGCTCTATCTCCCCCCGCTCCGCGAGCGGGAGGTTCAGCACGACCTCGTAGCCGCCGCCGTTCTTGACGATCCTGTGCGAAGCCCCGGTGAAGAGCACCCGCAGGGGGTCCTGCACGTCCTCGAAGACGTCCTCCGCCAGCGCGAGCAGGGCCTCCTCCCCGTACATCTCCCTCTCGAACAGCCGGGCGGTCAGGATGGGCAGCGGCGAGAAGGACTCCCGGATCGTGCGCATGTGCCTCTCCTGAGCCTCCCTCCAGGCGGCGAAGTATGGGTCGGTGACGGTCCCGGGCAGCAGCCGGTTGACGACCACGGCGTCCACCCCGTAGTCGTAGAGGTTCAGGTAGGTGTAGGCGCGCCGCGCCTCGGCTATGACCATCTTCTCGGCGTTGACCACCAGCCGCACCGAGGCGTTCCTGCGGTCGGTGAGGATCTCCTCGACCCCGGCCACCGCCTCGTAGAAGCGCCGCAGGGCCCCGAAGAAGCTGTCCTCGGGCACGGGCGGCAGCGACCGGGCGCGCCTTGCCAGCGGCCGGACGAGGCTCGCCGCCCGCCGCTCTATCGGGAGGATCCTGTCCACGTACCAGCCGACGTGGTCCGGGAGGCTCAGCAGCTTGAGCGTCTCCCCGGTGGGGGCGGCGTCGACGATGAGGGCGTCGTAGCGCCCCTCCCGGTGGTGCTGGCGCACCATGAGCAGCCCGAAGAGCTCGTCCATCCCCGGCAGCATCGCGAGCTCCTCGGCGGCCAGCTCCTCGGCTCCCTGCCACTCGAAGAGGGTGGTGATGTACTCCCGGATCTCGGCCCAGTGCTCCTCGACGAGCCGCCCGTGGTCCATCTCCTGCGCCCACACGCCGGGCGCCATCTCCTTCGGCTCGGGCCCCACGCGCTCGTCGAAGGCGTCGGAGAGCGAGTGCGCGGGGTCGGTGCTCATGACGAGCACCCTCCTCCCCTGCCGCGCCGCCCTGAGGGCGGTGGCGGCGGCCACGCTGGTCTTCCCGACGCCCCCCTTGCCGGTGTACAGGATGGTGCGCAAGGCTCCAGGCCTCCCTCCGGGGAACCGCTCCGCGCTCAAGCGAGCATCGCCTCAGCGGGGCGGGCGGCGCACCCGGTCGTGCCTCTGCTGGGCCTCGACGGTACGGATGGCCTCCGGCATGGCCTCCAGCCGCCCCTTCGGGATGGGCTCCCCGGTGTCGTCGCAGACGCCGTAGGTTCCCTCCTCTATCTTCTGCAGCGCGCGCTCGACGTCCTCGAGCCGCCGCCGGGTCTGGAGGCCCACGGTGGCGTCCATCTCCCGGGTGAACATCTGGTGGCTCATGTCCCCGCTGTCGTGCTCGGAGGCGTCGCCCTCGGACTCCCCGCGGGAGGACTGATCCTGCTCCATGCCGCGCAATATCTGCTCGAGCTCCTCCCGCAGCTCCTCCAGGCGCCGCCTCTGGCGGGCCACGAACTGCTCGTCTAGCTGCCTGTTGGTCGTCACGTCTGGGCTTTGCTCCTTTGCTCCTCGACTACGGAACGAACGCCCGGCTCTCTCTAAGAGACTACCATCAAACGGCGGCCGCGGCCCTGACCCTGGGCCCGGCCTCCGGGTCCGGCTGCGGGGGGAGCCTCCCGGCGGCGAGGAGCCTCTCCAGCCGGCCCAGCCTCTGCGCGGCGGGCTTGGGGTGCTCCCAGAGCTCCACCCGCAGGCGCCCGTCCCGCGCGAAGACCCTCACGTGGGTCAGCACGAACCTGGAGACGAAGACGGGCGGCTCGCGGGTGAGCGGCGCGACGGGCTGAAGCTGCCTGAGAAAGCACCCGGAGTTGGCGACCACCCTACGCCTTTCGCCGTCCTGCAGGACTTCGAGAGAGGGCAGGTGGGTGTGCCCGGAGACGAAGACGTCTATCCTCTCCGGCTCCCCGAAGGCGCTCATCGGCAGGCTGGCTCTCCCGCGGAGGATGTCGCGTATCCTCTCCCGGGAGGCGGCCGCCGGGTCGTAGCCGCCCCTCCCGCCTCCTGCCAGCCTGAGGGTCCTGCGCGCGGCCCGGCGGAAGGCCCAGAAGGCCACCCCGAAGATAACGGCCACCACCACCGCGAAGCCGGCCATCTCGGCGAAGAGCCAGTGCACCCGCGGCAGCGCCTCGTAGCTGGCCAGAAACCCGAGCCCCCGCGGGCTGGCGATAGCGTAGGCCGCCGCCCGGTATGCCACGTAGGCCAGGAGCAGCGGCAAGAGCAGGTAGAGCGCGGCTCTGGAGAGCGCCGCGTAGAAGTAGCGGCTCAGGATCCACCGGGGTATCGCCACCAGCGGGTAGACCATCTTTATCTCCGAGAGGTCGAGCCCGCCGGGGATCTCGCCGAGCGGCGCGACCCGCCGGGTGAAGTCCGTGACCACGTGGTGCCCGAGCGGGGTGTCGAGCCGGTCCCCGTAGTCCTCCACGGCGTTGGCGGGGTCCAGCTGGTTGCCGTGCTCGCAGTAGACGATCCTCCGGCTCCCCTCCCCCACCTCGATCTCCGCCAGGTAGGAGAACGCGAACTCGTCCACGAGCTCCTCCTCGCGCAGGGTCCTCCGGATCGCGGGGTTCCACCAGACCTCCGCGTCGTGGTTGCCCGGCAGGTAGATCACCCGCTTCCCCTCCCCCCGCCGGAAGCGCCGCAGGGCCGCGAACATCCCCCGGTACTCCGGCCTCCTCACCGTGAGCGAGGCCCTGTCCTCGCCCTCCGGCACGCCGCCTATCTGCAGAAAGTCGAAGAAGTCCCCCGCCAGAACGAGCTCCACCCGACCCTCCCGGCCCGTCAGCTCCCCAAAGAGGGCTTCCAGGCGCTCCGGCGACTCGAAACCGTCACACCCGGGGTCGCCCCCGATGTGCGAATCGGAGACAAAGACCAGGAGGGCGTCACCGTCGAGCTCGACCATAAATAAAAAATGGGCGACGACCTACTCTCCCACGGGGTCCCCCCCGCAGTACCATCGGCGCTGGCGGGCTTAACTTCTCTGTTCGGAATGGGAAGAGGTGTATCCCCGCCGCTATCGTCACCCTTGCCTAAAATATTCGCTTGTAAAGCCCTCGCGGAGCGAAGGCGCTCTCTGGGCTTTGAGAACTGCATAGCGGCGAAAGACCATTAAGACCTCGACCGATTAGTACCGCTCGGCTGAACACGTCGCCGTGCTTGCACCTGCGGCCTATCAACCTGGTGGTCTACCAGGGGTCTTACTCCCTCGAGGGGATGGGAGGCCTCGTCTTGGGGTGGGCTTCCCGCTTAGATGCCTTCAGCGGTTATCCCTTCCGCACATGGCTACCCGGCGGTGCCCTTGGCAGGACAACCGGTACACCAGAGGTGCGTCCACTCCGGTCCTCTCGTACTAGGAGTCGCTCCCCTCAAGCCTCCAACGCCCACGGAAGATAGGGACCGAACTGTCTCACGACGTTCTGAACCCAGCTCGCGTACCGCTTTAATGGGCGAACAGCCCAACCCTTGGGACCTACTCCGGCCCCAGGATGCGACGAGCCGACATCGAGGTGCCAAACAGCTGCGTCGATGTGAACTCTTGGCAGCTATAAGCCTGTTATCCCCGGAGTACCTTTTATCCGTTGAGCGACGGCACTTCCACGCGTGACCGCCGGATCACTAACCCCGACTTTCGTCCCTGCTCGACCTGTCGGTCTCGCAGTCAAGCCCCCTTGTGCGTTTGCACTCTGCGCACGATTTCCGACCGTGCTGAGGGGACCTTTGGGCGCCTCCGTTACCTTTTAGGAGGCGACCGCCCCAGTCAAACTGCCCGCCTGACACTGTTCCCGACCCGGATCACGGCGCCGGGTTAGAACACCAACACACCAAGGGAGGTATCTCAAGGACGGCTCCACCGAGGCTGGCGCCCCGGCTTCTCAGCCTCCCTCCTATCCTGCACAAGGTGTGTCAGCATCCAATGCCAGGGTACAGTAAAGGTTCACGGGGTCTTTCCGTCTTTCCGCGGGTACTCGGCATCTTCACCGAGACTACAATTTCACCGAGCCTGTGGCCGAGACAGCGCCCAAGTCGTTACGCCTTTCGTGCAGGTCGGAACTTACCCGACAAGGAATTTCGCTACCTTAGGACCGTTATAGTTACGGCCGCCATTGACCAGCGCTTCGGTCGGGAGCTTCGCGCCCCGAAGGGCGCTAACCCCCTTCCTTAACGTTCTGGCATTGGGCAGGCGTCAGCCCCTATACATCGTCTTCTCGACTTAGCAGAGACCTGTGTTTTTGGTAAACAGTCGCTTGGGCCTATTCTCTGCGGCTCCCGCCAGCTCCGGCCGCGAGGGCCTTCACCGGCAGGAGCCCCCCTTCTCCCGAAGTTACGGGGGCAATTTGCCGAGTTCCTTAGCCACAGTTCGCTCGATCGCCTTAGTGTTCTCCACTCGCCCACCTGTGTCGGTTTGGGGTACGGGCACGCGCGTGACTCGCTTAGAAGCTTTTCCCGGGAGCATGGGTTCAGCCACTTCGCCCAGTAAAGGACTCGGCTCACCCCTCAGGCTTGTGTGGGGCCCGGATTTTCCTGGTCCCCGCCCTACGGGCAAGCCCGGGGTCAACCAGCGCCCCGGTTGGCCTACCCTTCTCCGTCCCTCCATCGCTCAGACGCCACGCACGTGGTGCAGGAATATCAACCTGCTGCCCATCGCCTACGGCTTTCGCCCTCGGCTTAGGTCCCGACTGACCCTGGGAAGATTAGCTTTACCCAGGAACCCTTGGGCTTTCGGCGGACGGGTTTCTCGCCCGTCTCTCGTTACTCATGCCAGCATTCTCTCTCCCGAGGCGTCCACGGCTGCCTCACGGCGCCGCTTCGACCGCAACGGGATGCTCCCCTACCACTCCAGCAGAAGCTGAAGTCCGCGGCTTCGGTAGACGGCTTAGAGGCCCGCTGAATTTTCGGCGCAACACCACTCGACCAGTGAGCTATTACGCACTCTTTAAAGGATGGCTGCTTCTAAGCCAACCTCCTGGCTGTCTGTGCAGCGCCACATCCTTTTCACCACTTAGCCGTCATTTGGGGACCTTAGCCGGCGGTCTGGGTTGTTTCCCTCTCGGGACCGGAGTTTATCCCCCGGCCCCTGACTCCGGCGCTCTCACGTCAACGGTCTTCGGAGTTTGTCTGAGGTTGGTAACCTTGTAGGGCCCCGCGCCCAAACAGTGCTCTACACCCGCGACGAAACGCGCCGGGCTATACCTAAATATATTTCGGGGAGAACCAGATATCGCCGAGCTTGATTAGCCTTTCACTCCTATCCACAGCTCATCCCCCAGGTTTTCAACCCTGGTGGGTTCGGCCCTCCACGAGGTCTTACCCCCGCTTCAGCCTGGCCATGGATAGCTCGCCCGGTTTCGGGTCTGCCGCACCTGACTAGACGCCCTGTTCAGACTCGCTTTCGCTTCGGCTCGCTCTTGAGCTTAACCTCGCCAGGCACGAGCAACTCGCTGGCCCGTTATGCAAAAAGTACGCCGTCACGGCGACAAAGCCGCCGCTCCGACCGCTTGTAGGCGTATGGTTTCAGGTACTGTTTCACCCCCCTTGCGGGGTACTTTTCACCTTTCCCTCACGGTACTGGTTCGCTATCGGTCACCGTTAGTATTTAGCCTTGCGGGGTGGTCCCCGCGGATTCGATCCGGGTTTCACGTGTCCGGATCTACTCAGGGTCCGGAACAGGGAGTCGCTCGAGTTTCGCCTACGGGGCTATCACCCTCTACGGCCGAGATTATCCATCCCGGTTCGGCTACCCGCGCGATTTGTAACTCCCCGGCCGCCCTGCGGAGCGGCCATGCCCGGCCCTACAACCCCGGATGCGCAACGGCCGCAGCCTTCCACGCACCCGGTTTGGGCTGTTCCCCTTTCGCTCGCCACTACTCAGGGAATCGAGAGTTTCTTTCTTTTCCTCCGGGTACTAAGATGTATCAGTTCCCCGGGTTCCCTCCACGCACCCTATGTGTTCAGGTGCGGGTGACGGGGCATTACCCCCGCCGGGTTCCCCCATTCGGAGATCCACGGATCACAGCCCGCTTGCGGCTCCCCGTGGCTTATCGCAGCTTGCCACGTCCTTCATCGGCTTCCGGTGCCTAGGCATCCACCATACGCCCTTACTCTCTTAATGGTCTCGGATTTCGCCACTATGCAGTTTTCAAAGACCAGGCGCCTTCGCTCTCGCGGGCGCAAAAGCCCCAGGGCCCGCAAGGCCCTGAAAACTGAATAGCGGTTTTGCGGAAGGCGGGCCAGCCGCCCAAAGACCGAAGCCGGTCGAAGTGTCCTAGGGCGGCCGCCGAAGCGGCGAGCAAAGGCTCAAGCCTGTCCTCCGGACGGCCGACCGGTCGGGCATTGCTGCCCTAGAGACCTGCTCCCTAGAAAGGAGGTGATCCAGCCGCACCTTCAGGTACGGCTACCTTGTTACGACTTCACCCCAGTCGCCGGCCCTACCTTCGCAAGCCGCCTCCCCTCCGAAGAGGGGTTAGCTGCGCCTGCTTCGGGTATTGCCGACTCCCGTGGTGTGACGGGCGGTGTGTACAAGGCCCGGGAACGTATTCACCGCGGCATGCTGATCCGCGATTACTAGCAACTCCGCCTTCATGGAGTCGAGTTGCAGACTCCAATCCGAACTTAGACCGGCTTTGATGGGATTCGCTCCGCCTCGCGGCATCGCAGCCCATTGTACCGGCCATTGTAGCACGTTTCTAGCCCTGGGCATAAGGGCCATGATGACTTGACGTCATCCCCACCTTCCTCCGGTTTGTCACCGGCAGTCCCCTGTGAGTCCCCAACTCAATGCTGGCAACACAGGGCGGGGGTTGCGCTCGTTGCGGGACTTAACCCAACATCTCACGACACGAGCTGACGACAGCCATGCAGCACCTGTGCTGGCTCCCCGAAGGGTCGGCCACCGTTTCCGGCGCCTACCACCAGCATGTCAAGCCCAGGTAAGGTTCTTCGCGTTGCATCGAATTAAAGAACATGCTCCGCTGCTTGTGCGGGCCCCCGTCAATTCTTTTGAGTTTTAGCCTTGCGGCCGTACTCCCCAGGCGGGGCACTTAACGCGTTGGCTGCGGCACGGAGGGATTCGACTCCCCCCACACCTAGTGCCCATCGTTTACGGCTAGGACTACCAGGGTATCTAATCCTGTTCGCTCCCCTAGCTTTCGCGTCTCAGCGTCAGGAACGGCCCAGCGAGCCGCCTTCGCTACTGGTGTTCCTCCCGATATCTGCGCATTTCACCGCTACACCGGGAATTCCACTCGCCTCTGCCGCCCTCTAGCCCGGCAGTTTCCACTGCACGCCCGGGGTTGAGCCCCGGGTTTTCACAGCAGACTTACCGGGCCGCCTACACGCTCTTTACGCCCAATGATTCCGGACAACGCTCGCCCCCTACGTATTACCGCGGCTGCTGGCACGTAGTTAGCCGGGGCTTCCTCGTCGGGTACCGTCAGGCTAGGGGCTATTAACCCTTCGCCCTTCGTCCCCGACAACAGGGCTTTACGACCCGAAGGCCTTCATCGCCCACGCGGCGTTGCTGCGTCAGGCTTTCGCCCATTGCGCAAGATTCCTGGCTGCTGCCTCCCGTAGGAGTCTGGGCCGTGTCTCAGTCCCAGTGTGGCTGACCACCCTCTCAGGCCAGCTACCCATCGTCGCCTTGGTGGGCCGTTACCCCACCAACTAGCTAATGGGCCGCGGGCCCCTCCCTCGCCGGATGGCCGAAGCTACCTTTCCTTGCCGGAGCATGCGCCCCGGCAAGCGTACGGGGTATTAGCCGGGGTTTCCCCCGGTTATCCCCCTGCGAGGGGCAGGTTACCCACGTGTTACTCACCCGTTCGCCACTCTACTCACCCCCGAAGGGGCTTTCGCGTTCGACTTGCATGCCTAAAGCACGCCGCCAGCGTTCGTCCTGAGCCAAGATCAAACTCTCCGAACTAAAGCTCCCCGCGCATGCGCGCGGGAAGATCCAGTCGCGCTGTCCGCCGGCTCCGCCCCGAGCAGGGACGAGAGCCTCTGCGGGCGATCCCGTGTTTTGACTCCCGGATCGCGGAGAGTCGGCCTCGGCTGCTCTGTGAGAGCGTGGACGGGTCTCTCTTCTGCCCGCCTTCCTTACCGCTATTCAGTTTTCAAGGCCTCAGGCCCCTTGCCTCTCGGCGGGGCTAGACCCCGGAGGATCCTCCACCCCGGGCGACCAAAACGCCCACCTTTCGGTGGGCTTCTGCGGGCGGCTCCTGCTTTTCGAGGAGCTCCTACCGCATCTGCCTCCCGCGGGTTGTCAACTGATCCCCCGTCATGCGCTGCGAAAGTATAGCAGGGCTTCCGGGGTTGTCAACAACCCCGGACGGAAAAATTTTTACGGCGCTTTTACGAGCCGGGCGTAGCGGCGCTTGCCGACCTGGAGCACCGCGCCGGAGAGCTCTTCGGTGGGCAGGGAGACCCTCTCGTCCTCCACGACCTCGCCGTTTATCCTGACGGCCCGCCCCCGGACGAAGCGCCGGGCCTCGTTGTTGGTGGCGGCGAAGCCCGCCCGCGTGATGAGGTCCACGATCCAGACCTCCCCGGCGTCGGGCAGCGCCACGTCGGGCACGTCGTCGGGGACGCCGCGGCGGACGACGGTGTCGAAGTGGCGCTCGGCCTCCCGGGCGGCCTCCTCGCCGTGGAACATCCGGACGATGCCGCGCGCCAGCTCCCGCTTCTGCTCGACGGGCTCGGCCTCGGGCATGGGGCGCCCCAGAACGAGGGTGTAGTAGTCGGGCATGGCCTCGTCGGGGATGCTCATCGCCTTGCCGAACATCTCCTGTGGGGGCTCGGAGACCCCTATGTAGTTGCCCAGGGACTTGCTCATCTTCATCCGGCCGTCGGTCCCCACGAGGAGCGGGGTGGTGAGGATGCACTGGGGCCGCTTGCCATAGTACTCCATGACGTGGCGGCCCATGAGGAGATTGTAGAGCTGGTCCGTGCCGCCGAGCTCCACGTCGGCGTCGATGGCGACCGAGTCGTAGGCCTGCATGAGCGGGTAGAGGAGCTCGGTGAGGGTTATGGGGTCGCCCGCCGCGTAGCGCTTGGCGAAGTCGTCGCGCTCCAGGATGCGGGCCACCGTCGCCGCCCGGGTCAGGCGGATGATGTCGGCGAGCGCGAGGGGGGCCAGCCACTCGGAGTTGTGGCGCACCTCCGTGCGGGCCTCGTCCAGGACGCGGTAGGCCTGCTCGAGGTAGGTGCGGGTGTTCTCCCGGATCTGCTCCGGGGAGAGGACGGGGCGGGTCTTGGAGCGGCCCGAGGGGTCGCCCACCCGGGCGGTGTAGTCGCCTATCACCAGGACGGCGGTGTGTCCCAGGTCCTGGAAGCGGCGCAGCTTGCCCAGCACCACGGCGTGGCCGAGGTGGATGTCGGGGGCGGTGGGGTCCATGCCCAGCTTCACCCGCAGCCGCTCGCCGCTGCGCAGGCGCCGGTCCAGCTCCTCGCGCGGGACCACGTCCACGGCGCCCTCGTATATCTTCTGCAACTCCGCGTCGCTCGCCAACCTCGCCCTCCGGAACAGCGGCCCGATGGAGGCGGGCCTGTAGCCGCCAGGGAATTTAGTGTAGTATACCGGGCCGATGGCTCGCACCTACCAGAGAAGACCTGGGCGGGGGGACAGAAGAGCCAGAGATCCGAAGCGGCAGAGGGACCGAAGGGTCCGGTTCCCCTACGAGGCCAGAAAGCCGCGCTCGCGGTTCGGGGCGGCGCGGGAGGCCGCGCTGCGGGCTCTCGGGGTGCTCCTGCTCACCGGGTTCGTCGCGGGCGTGGCGTTCGCCGCGGGAGCCTACCTGGGGCTCGTCAAGAGCGTCCGCCAGCTGGAGCCGCCGCCGGTGACCGAGTCCCACCCGACGTATATATATTCGGCCCCGCTCGGCGAGGGCGACGGTTCCAGGCGGGTGATAGGGACCATCTTCCAGGGGGAGAACCGGCAGACCATCCCGAAGTCCCAGATGCCGCCGCACCTGCTCAACGCGCTCGTCGCCAAAGAGGACGAACGCTTTATGCAGCATCCCGGCGTGGACCTGTGGGGCATCATGCGGGCGCTGTGGGTGGACATCCGGGCCGGCAGGTACGTGGAGGGGGCCTCCACCATAACCCAGCAGTACGTGCGCAACGTCTACCTCTCCCGGGAGCAGTCCATAACCCGCAAGATAAAAGAGGCCCTCATCGCCGTACAGATAGAGACGGTGAAGGACAAGGAGGAGATCCTGGCGGACTACCTCAACACCGTCTACTTCGGGAACAACGCCTACGGCGTGGAGGCCGCCGCCGAGACCTACTTCAACAAGAGCACCGAGGACCTCACGATAGCCGAGTCCGCCACCCTCGTGGGGCTGCTCTGGTCGCCCTCCACGCTGGGGGACGACAAGGAGGCGGCAAAGAAGCAGCGGGACCTGGTGCTCAAGAAGATGTTCGACGCCGGCTACATAACGCGGCAGGACTACGAGAGCGCCCTCGAGGAGCCGATGCCCGAGGACTGGCCGCAGGCCCCGATGCTCGAGACGGGGCTCACCGGCCCGCCGCTCACCCGGGAGTTCGCCGAGCTGGTGCAGGACGAGCTGATCCGGCGCTACGGGGCGAACACCGTGCTCAGAGGGGGACTCGACGTCTACACCACGCTGGACCTCGAGCAGCAGATGGCGGCCTACGAGGTGCTCTACGGCCCCAACGGGTACCTGCCGTCGCCCGAGCAACCGGACGGGGCGCTGGTCTCCATAGACCCCGAGACCGGGCACATAACCGCGATGGTCGGCAACAGGGATCCCGAGTCCCAGTTCAACCTGGTGACCCAGGCGCGCCGGCAGCCGGGCAGCTCGTTCAAGCCCTTCGCCCTCATCGCGGCGCTGGAGCAGGGCATAGACCCGGACACCCACTTCATATCGGAGAAGAAGGTCTACCAGGTGCCCAAGGGCAACGGGCAGACCGAGCGCTGGAAGGTAGAGAACTACGAGAAGATCGAAAGGGGCTCCATCTCCCTGAAGGAGGCGCTCTGGGAGTCGGACAACACGGTGTTCACGGACCTGGTGATGAACGCCGGGGGCAAGGGCCTGAAGAACGGTCCCGAAGCGGTCGCCGACGTCGCCCGGCGGCTCGGGGTCTCGGCGGACTTCGGGGAGCACCCGGACCCCTCGATCGTGCTCGGGGCCTACGAGGTCTCGCCGCTGGACATGGCGACGGCCTACGCGACCATAGCCAACGGGGGGCGCAGGGTGGAGCCCACGCTCATAGAGAAGGTCGTCCGAAACGAGGGCCAGGAGGGCGAGGAGGTGCTCTTCCGGGCCCCGGAGCACCCCCTGGGCCGGCAGGTCATAGACCCGGAGATCGCCCGCGAGGCGATCGGGATCATGATGGGCGACGTGATGTGGGGCATCGCGGGGGACGCGGCGCTCCCCGGCCGCCAGGTGGCCGGCAAGACGGGGACCAGCGAGAACTTCTTCGACTCCTGGTTTATCGGGTTCACGCCGCAGCTGACGACGGCGGTGTGGATGGGCTACGCCGAGGGCGGCAAGACCCTGGAGGAGCTGCTGAGCCGCGACGGCGCGCTCTACGGCACGGTGGGCTCGCCGGAGGAGATCTGGCACGACTACATGCTGCAGGCGCTCGACGGCGAGCCGGTGGAGCGCTTCGAGGGGGTGGAGGAGCCCCTGCCCCCGGAGGACGAGGACGCCCCGGCCGCTACGCGGGTTCCCTGACGTTCCACGCGCGCCGGAGCCCCCGGCCCGAGATCCGCCGGGGCGGGACGGAGACCCGCTCCCCGAGCACGAGGTAGCGCCAGGGCAGCTCCGCGCCGCGGCTGACGCCGATCCGGGTGGTGGAGACGATCTCGCCGCGCGGCGGGGGCCCGGGCGCGATGTAGAGCCCCTCCCCCAGGGTGAGGTCGTGCCCGTCGAGGGAGAGCCCCACCCCGAGGGACTCGGCGAGGCGGCCCGGGCCGTTGCAGAGGTCGGCGGCCCTCCCCCGGCGCCGCCGCATCAGCGGGACGCCCTCCAGCGGGGCTAGCGACCGGATGAGGACGGCGCTCCCCACCCCCTCCCCCTCGCAGACCGCGTTCAGCAGGCGGTGCATGCCGTAGGAGAGGTAGACGTAGGCGAGCCCCGGCCCCCCGAACAGGGTCCGGTTGCGCATCGAGGGTCCCCGGTAGGCGTGGCACGCGGGGTCCTCCGGGCGGTAGGCCTCCGTTTCGACGATCACCCCGGAGCAGGTGCCCTCCGGCGTCTCGCTGACGAGGACGCAGCCCAGCAGGTCCACCGCAACCGCGCGGGGGTCCCGATCATAGAAGCCGGTCGGAAGCGTCTCCCTCGTGCTCACCCTCGCCCGTAAGGTTGGAGATCCTGCGGGAGAGCTCGTCCAGGTCCAGCCCCGCCTCCGAGCGGATGGAGGCCTTGAGCAGGGGCCGGACCTGCTTTATCTGCGCCTGCAGCTCCCGCAAGAGCTCCACCGCACCACCCTCGGGGCCGACCATGTCCCGCACTATGGTGGCCTCGGTGCGCCCCGCCACCACAGGCTCCGGCAGCCCCTCCACGTACACCAGCGTCCGCCTCCCGGGCCCGCGCTCCTCCTCGATGGGGAGCAGGGCGACGATCCTGTCCGAGCGGACGTACTTGCCGTAACCCAGGTAGACCAGCCGGCCGGGCGCGATCCTCATCTCGCAGAGCAGTTTAGCACCGTTAGCCTCCCCGACCCACAGAGGGTATATTCCTCCTCGTGAGGCTCGGCAGACCGGAGAGAGGGATGGCCGAAGAGAACGTGGAGCTGCGGCGCCACCGGCGCAGCAACTACGGCCTCTACGGCCGGTGGTACGCGGACCCGGAGATCTGGCACCTCACCAGCTGGGCCCCCTCTCCCCCGGCCCCCGAGTCGGTGCGGAGGCTCTTCGAGGAGCGGGAGGGGTCCCGCACCGAGGAGTCCTTCGCCATCCACCCCAAGGGAGACCCGAACCCGATCGGCGTGATCAGCCTGATCAACATCAGCCGCCCCAACGCCTCGGCCGACCTCTCGGTGATCGTCGCGCCCCGCAGCATGCGCCACAAGGGCTACGGGAGCGCGGCGATCCGGGCCCTCCTGCGCTACGCCTTCGGGGAGCTGAACCTGAACCGCGTGGGCCTGAGCGTGTTCGAGTTCAACGCGGCGGCGATCGCCGCCTACGAGAAGCTCGGCTTCCGGGAGGAGGGGAGGCTGCGGCGGGCGGTGAGGCGGGACGGGCGCTTCTACGACGCGATCCTGATGAGCATCCTGAAGCAGGAGTGGGAGGCCCGGGAGGAAGAAGCCCGCGGCGGGCGCGCCCCCTCTACCCCCCGCGAACCTCGGCCCCGAAGCGCTCGTTGAGCCGGGCCGCGATCCTCTCCACCTCCGCGTCCACCTCCTCGTCGGTCAGGGTCCTGTCGGCCTGGAAGGTGAGGGAGAAGGCGACGCTCTTCTTGCCCTCGGGCACCTGCTCGCCGGTGTACACGTCGAAGACCCTGGCCCCGGCCAGGAGCGGGCCGCCCAGAGCGCGGATGTCCTCCAGCATCCCGCCCGCCGGGACGGAGGCGTCCACCACCACGGCGAGGTCCCGGTTGACCGCCGGCACGTTGAAGAACGGGCGGAAGCGCGGCTCGGGGTCCGGCTCGCAGGCCGCAAGCTCCAGCTCCAGCGCGGCCACGGGCCAGCCCTCGAGCTCGAAGCGCTCGGCGACCTCCGGGTGCAGCTCCCCGACCCAGCCCACCCTCCGGCCCTCTACGACCACGCGCGCGGAGCGCCCGGGGTGCAGGAAGGGCTCCCCGCCGGGCTCGAAGGCCGCGCCGGGGACGAGCCTCTCGACGAGGCCCCTGGCCTCGAAGAAGCCCGCCCGCAGGGCGGGCACGTTCCAGCCCCCGGGGCGCACAACCCCGGCGAGCAGCACCCCGAGCCGGGGCTCCTCCCTGACGCCGGTGAGCTCCGGCTCCCCCACGCCCCCGGGCCGCTCGCCGGCCTCCCGGAAGCGCCGGGCAGCCTCCCCGTCGGCCACCGGCACCGGCAAGAAGACGTGCCCCACCTCGAAGATCCCGCCCCCCGAGGCGCCGAAGGCCCGGTTGCGGGCGGCCGCGTCCAGCAGCCCCGGGAGCATGGAGACCCTCAGGCATCTCCCCTCCGCGCTCAAGGGGTTCTCTACCCGCAGCGGCGAGCCGCCGTAGCCCAGATCCCGGGCCCAGCGGTCGGGGCCGAAGGGGTAGAGCATCGCCTCGGAGAGCCCCAGGTCGGCGAGCAGCCGCCGCAGCAGCCGCACCCTCCGCTGGTCGGCGGTGAGGCCGCCGGGGAGGGCCGTGGCCGGCAGATGCTCGGGCACCCTCTCCAGCCCGATAAGCCGACCGAGCTCCTCCACGAGGTCGGCCTCGCGCCGGAGGTCCTGCCGGAAGGTGGGCACGGTCACGGCGAGCCCCCTCTCGCCGGGGGCGACCTCGCAGCCGAGCGCCCCTAGCACCTCGCGGGCCTCCCCCTCCCGGACCGGCATCCCCAGAAGGAGCCCGGCCCGCTCCAGGCGCAGCTCCACCCTCCACGGGCGCGCCGGGCGCGGGTAGTGGCTCAGGGTGTCCGGGGCGGCCCGCCCGCCGGTGTGCTCGACGAGCATCCCGACCACCCGCTGCAGAGCGTAGTCCACCATGTTCGGGTCGAGCCCGCGCTCGAAGCGCCCGGAGGCGTCGGTGCGCAGGCCGAGCCTGGCGGAGGTCTTCAGGATGTTGCGCCCCTCGAAGGTGGCCACCTCGATCAGGACGTCCGAGGTGCCGTCGTCGACCTCGGCGTCCTCGGCGCCCATGACGCCGGCGATGACCAGCGCCCGCTCCTCGTCGGCGATGACCAGCATCTCGGGGTCGAGGGTGCGCACGGAGCCGTCGAGCAGGGTTATCTTCTCCCCCTCGCGCGCCCGCCGGACGACTATCCCGCCGCGCACCTTGGCGGCGTCGAAGGCGTGTATCGGCTGTCCGGTCTCCAGCATCACGTAGTTGGTGGCGTCGACCACGGCGTTGATGGGCCGCATGCCGGCGGCGTAGATCCTGCGGCGCACGAGGAGCGGCGAGCGGAGCCCCGGCCTAACCCCGGAGACCCGCCGCAGGTCGTAGCGGGGGCACAGCTCCCCCGCCTCCACCCGCAGCCCGTACGCGGCGGTCGGCTCCCCGCCGGCCTCGAAGGAGACGCGCGGGATGCGGAAGCCCGTCCGCAGGATCGCCGCGAGCTCGCGGGCCACCCCGATCATGCCCCAGAGATCCGGGCGGTTGGGCATGACGTCTATGTCCAGCACCGTCTCCCCGACCGGGAGGTAGTCCGAGAGGGGCCGCCCGACCTCGTAACCCTCATCCAGGAGGAGTATCCCCTCGTGGTCGCCGGAGATGCCGAGCTCCCGCTCGCTCATCATCATCCCGTAGGACTCGAGCCCCCGCAGGCGGGCCTTGCGGACCTTCCCCACCCCCGCGAGCGTGCTCCCCGGCAACACCACCGGCACCCTCGCGCCGGGGCGGGGGTTGCCCGCCCCGGCGACGATCTGGACGGTCCTCCCCCCGATGTCCACCTTCGCCACGAACAGCCGGTCGGCGTTGGGGTGCCGGCCGAACTCCCGCACCTCCCCCACCACCACCTCGCCGTCGAGCACCCCGAGGCGGTGGATGCCCTCGACCTCCTGGCTGTGCATGGAGAACAGCTCGACGAGCTCCTCGGGGGTCTGCTCGAAGTCCACGTACTCGCGGAGCCAGCTTAGCGGTACCCGCACGCGCCCACCTCTCTAGTCCTCAGAACTGCCGCAGGAAACGAAGGTCGCCCTCGAAGAAGAGCCTGAGGTCTGGAACGCCGTACCTGACCATCGCCATCCGGTCCGGCCCCATGCCGAAGGCGAAGCCGGTGTACTCCTCGGGGTCGTAGCCGACCTCCTCGAGGACGGCCGGGTCGACCATCCCCGCCCCGAGCATCTCGAGCCAGCCGGCCCCCTTGCAAACCTTGCATCCGGCGTCGGAGCCCCCGCAGACGAAGCAGCTGACGTCCAGCTCGACGCTGGGCTCGGTGAACTGGAAGTAGCTGGGCCTGAGGCGCACCTTCACGGCGTCGCCGAAGACGTGGCGGGCCATGGCGGCGAGCGTCCCCTTCAGGTGAGCGAGGGTGAGCCCGCGGTCCACGGCCAGCCCCTCTATCTGGTTGAACATGGGGGTGTGGGTGGGGTCGGAGTCGCGCCGGTAGACCCGCCCCGGGACCACCACGTAGACCGGGGGCTCCTGGGAGAGCATGGTGCGCACCTGCACCGGCGAGGTGTGGGTCCTGAGCACCAGCCCCTCGTCGAGGAAGAAGGTGGCCTGCATGAGGCGCGCCGGGTGGTCGGGCGGGATGTTGAGCGCGGTGAAGTTGTAGTAGTCGGTCTCCACCTCCGGCCCCTCGGCCACCCGGTAACCGAGCCCGACGAAGAAGTCCACGACCTCCTCGATGATCCTCTGCGTGGGGTGGAGGCTCCCCTTCTGGAAGGGGTAGCCGGGAAGGGTGATGTCCACCGCCTCCTCCCGCAGCCGCCGCGCCCGCTCGGCGGCCGCGAGCTGCCCGGTGCGCTCCTGCAGCGCCCGCTGTATCTCGCGCGAGGCCTCGTTGGCCTCCCTGCCCACCGCCCTGCGCTCCTCGGGGGGGAGCCGGCCGATGCTCTTTTTTATCTCGGTGAGCTCCGCCGACCGGCCGAGGTACCTGACCCGCGCCTGCTCCAGGGCGGCGGTGGACTCCGCCGCTGCCACCGCGGCGAGCGCCTCCTCCCTGAGCTGCCGTATCCGGTCCGTGAGGGCGGCCATGGGCCGATTATGTTAGCACACGGCGGTATGCCTCGTAGAGCAGGATGGAGGCCGCGACGGCGGCGTTGAGCGAGGGCGCGCGGGAGGGGATGCTGACCCGCACCCCGCAGGCGCGGACGACCCCCGGGGAGAGCCCGGCCCCCTCGGAGCCGACCGCCACCACGAGGTTCCCGCCGGGCATGCTCCCGGGGGGCTCGCCGCCGCCGGGGGTTGCGGCGGCGAGCCCGAAGCCCGCCCCGCGCGCGAGCTCGAGAAAGGCCAGGGGATCGAGCTCCCTGGCCACCGGCACGCGGAAGAGCGAGCCCATCGTGGAGCGGACCGTCTTGGGGTTGTAGAGGTCGGCGCAGCCCCGCGAGAGGGCCACCCCCGCCCCGAAGGCGTGGGCGGAGCGGATCACGGTCCCCACGTTGCCCGGGTCCTGCACCCCCTCGAGCAGAACCACGATGCGGCCCCTGGCGAGCAGCTCCTCCGGGGAGACGTCCAGGTACGGGAAGACCCCGACCGGGCCGGCCGGGGTCTTCAGCGTGGAGACGCGCCGGATCTGTTCGGGCTCGGTGAACACCCGCAGCGGCGGCACGGTGGCCTCGGCGAGGAGGCGCTCCCCCTCGGCCAGAAACAGGCGCTCCTCCTCCCGGTAGCGCTTGCGCTGCAGCCGCCTCGCCCGGCGGGGCGAGATCACACGCCCGCCGGACCTACCGGCCCGCCCCTCCGAGCTCGACGCGCCGCTCCACCGGACGCCCCTCCAGCGCGTTCTTCGCCTGGGCGGCGACGGCGCCGAAGGCCTCCGGCTCGGAGACGGCGAGGTCGGCGAGCACCTTGCGGTCCAGGTCGAAGCCCGCCAGCCTCAGCCCGTGGACAAAGCGGGAGTAGGAGAGCCCGTGCCGCCGGGCGGCGGCGTTGATCCGCTGGATCCAGAGCGCCCTGAAGTCCCGCTTCTTCTGCTTGCGCCCGACGTAGGCGTAGACGCCGCTCTTCCAGACCTGCTCCTTGGCGCGCTTGTAGGAGGTGTGCTTGGTCCCCCGGTAGCCGCGGGCCTCCTTGAGGAGCTTGCGGCGCTTCTTGCGGGCGTGGATGCTGCGCGAGGCGCGGGCCACCTACCTCACCCCCAGAAGACGCCTCACCCGCTTCTCGTCGGCGGGGTTGACGTAGGTCTCGGTGTTGAGCCGCCGCTTGCGCTTGCTGGTCTTCTTCTCCAGGATGTGGTTGTGCCCGGCGCGCCGCCGCCTGAGCTTGCCGCGCTTCATGACCTCGAAGCGCCCCGCGGCGCCCTTGTGGGTCTTCATCTTCGGCATGGTCCGCCGCTCCTTCCCGTTTTGCCTGCCTTCTCGCTTCTGCCCTGTGACGGAGGCTCGCGGCACGGGAGCGAAGCCGTTTCGCCTCCGGTAAAGACGACCGGTCGGGTATTGTACCAGAGAGCGCGGCGCTCTAACGGCGGCCGGCCTTCTCCTTCCCGCGGGAGGCCTTCGCCTCCTGCGCGCCCTTGGCCACGTCCTTGCGGGGGGCCAGCACCATCACCATGTTGCGCCCGTCGAGCTTGGGCTGGTTCTCGATGCGGCCGAGGTCGGAGAGATCGTCGGCCAGCCGCCGCAGGAGCCGCTCGCCGAGCTCCGGGTGCTGGACCTCGCGCCCCCGGAACATGATGGTGACCTTCACCTTGTCGCCCCCGCGCAGAAAGCGCTCCACGTGCCCCTTCTTGGTCTCGAAGTCGTGGTCCCCGATCTTCGGCCGGAGCTTTATCTCCCGGACGTTGATGTTGACCTGCTTCTTGCGGGCGGCCTTTCTGGCCTGCTCCTTCTGGTACTTGTACTTCCCGTAGTCCATCAGCCGGACCACGGGCGGGTTGGCGTTGGGGGCGACCTCCACGAGGTCGAGGTCCTGCCTCTCGGCGATGTCCATCGCCTCGCGGATGTGCTTTATCCCCAGCTGCTCGCCGCTGGCGGATATGAGGCGCACCTGCCGCGCCCTTATCTGGCCGTTGATCCTCGGCTCGTCCTCAAAAGCTACTGTGCACCACTCCTCTCGGTACGTAGGACTACCGCTCCCGCGCCGAAGGGCCTGCCGGGACCTCGGGAACCAGCGCGGGCTTACAACTGCGCTTGCAATTATACTGCGGGCGCGCCGCCCGTGTCTACGCGGCTCAGCGGCGGGCGGCGACCTCCCCGCGCACCCGCTCGAGAAACCCCCGCAACCCCATCTCGGTCTGCCGCTTCCCCTCGCCGCGCCTGCGGACGTTGACCGTCCCGGCCTCCTCCTCCCGGTCGCCGACGATGAGCAGGTAGGGGGTCTTCTGCCGGGCGTTCTCCCGGATCTTCTTCTGCATGCTGTTGGGCGAGTCGTCCACCTCCACCCGCAGCCCCCCCTCGGAGAGCTCCTCGCGCACCCGCCGCGCGTACTCCAGGTGCCGGTCGGCGACGGGGATGACGACGGCCTGCACCGGCGAGAGCCAGACGGGGAAGGCCCCGGCGTAGTGCTCGATGAGCACGGCCATAAAGCGCTCGGTGGTCCCGGTGACGGCCCGGTGCAGCAGCACCGGGGTGTGCCTCTCGCCGTCCTCCCCCACGTACTCGCACCCGAGCCTGCCGGGCTGGATGAAGTCCACCTGGATGGTCGAGAGCTGCCACTCGCGCCCCAGCACGTCCCTGGCCATGAAGTCCGCCTTGGGGCCGTAGAAGGCGGCCTCGCCGGGCGCCGGTTCGTAGTCTATCCCCGCCGCGTCCAGCGCCGCGCGCAGCGCGCCTTCGGCCCGCCCCCACTTCTCCTCGTCGGCGATGTACTTGCCGCCCTCCGGGTCGCGCAGCGAGAGGCGGACCCGGTAGTCGGTGAAGCCGTAGGCGTCGAGCACCTCGCGGATTATGGCGAGCGCCCGCGCGAACTCCTCCTGCACCTGCTCCTCGGTGCAGAAGACGTGGGCGTCGTCCTGGGTGAGGCTGCGCACCCGGGTGAGCCCGGAGAGCTCGCCGCTCTTCTCGTAGCGGTAGAGGGTGGCGAACTCCGCGTAGCGCACCGGCAGCTCCCGGTAGGAGCGGGGGCGGGAGTTGAAGAGGGTCATGTGGCTCGGGCAGTTCATCGGCTTGAGCCGGTAGGAGACCTCCCCGTCCCTCATGGGCGGGAACATGGCGTCCCGGTAGTGCTCGAGGTGCCCCGAGCGGGCGTAGAGCCTCTCGTTGACCAGATGGCCGGTCCAGACGTGCTGGTAGCCGTGGCGGGTCTGCACCTCGCGCACGAAGCCCTCCATGAGGTGCCGGAGCGTCTCGCCCTTGGGCAGAAAGAGCGGGATGCCCGGCCCGACGTCCTCCGGGGCGAAGGTGAAGAGGCCGAGCTCGCGCCCGAGCCTGCGGTGGTCGCGGGCCCTGGCCTCCTCGAGCCGCTTCAGGTAGGCCCTCAGCTGCTTCTCCGTGGGCCAGGCGGTCCCGTAGATGCGGGTGAGCATGGGGTTGTTCTCGTCGCCGCGCCAGTAGGCGCCGGCCACGCTCTGCAGCTTGAAGGCCCCGAGCCTGCCGGTGCTCGGCACGTGCGGCCCGCGGCAGAGGTCGAAGAAGTCCCCCTGCCGGTAGATGGAGACGCGCTCGTCCGGTATCTCGTCGATGAGCTCCAGCTTGTAGGGGTTGTCCCGGTAGAGCCGCCGGGCCTCCTCCTTGGAGACCTCCTCGCGCCTCACGGGCAGGTCCCGCCGAGCTATCTCGCGCATCTTCTCCTCGATGCGCGGGAGGTCCTCCTCGGAGATCCTCCCGTTCACCTCGATGTCGTAGTAGAAGCCGTCGTCCACCGGGGGACCGATGGTGAGCTTGCTGCCGGGGTAGAGCTCGAGGATGGCCTGCGCCATCGCGTGCGCCGTAGAGTGCCGCAGCACGTAGAGCCCCTCGGGCGAGTCCGCGGTCACGAACTCCAGCTCCCCCCCGCCGTCCACCGGGAGGTCCAGGTCCACGAGCCGCCCGTTCAGCCGGGCCACCACCGCGTCCCGCGCCAGGCGCGGCCCTATCCTCCGCGCGACGTCCTCCAGCCGCTCGCCGGAGCCCACCTCCAGTTCCTTGCCGTCAGGAAGCCTGACAGTCGCCATCTATCCAAACACCTTTCTCCGGAGCACGACAGGACAACGGAAAGCACGAAGCCCCCGGCCGGGGGCGCTCAGGTAGTTCGGGGGAACGGGAGTGGGCGATAGTGGATTCGAACCACTGACCTCTTCCGCGTCAAGGAAGCGCTCTCCCCCTGAGCTAATCGCCCACACTCCGCCCGACGGCCCGAGAGGCGGCACCCGGAATCGAACCGGGGTACAGGGTTTTGCAGACCCTTGCCTAACCACTCGGCCATGCCGCCAGGTTATGGCCCGTGGCCAGAGCGGACGACGGGATTCGAACCCGCGACCCTCACCATGGCAAGGTGATGCTCTACCAGCTGAGCTACGTCCGCGTGCCGGGATAATTTAGCACGCCCCGGCCGCTCTTACAAGCGGCCCCGGAAGGGCCTGCGGCGGGAGAAGACCACGTAGCGCATCAGGAAGTAGCTCACCACGGAGGCCGCGGCGACGGAGACCACCTTGGCGGCGTTGCCCGCCAGGTAGGTGGGCACTTCGGTGTGCAGCAGGATGGGCCTGACGAGCAGCCAGAAGAGCCCGCTGCTCATCCCGATGTTGACCAGGGCCTGCCCGGCGAAGGCGAACCCCTGCCACAGGCCGTGCTCGGAGCGCCCCCTGAAGGTCCACTGGGAGTTCCAGAAGTAGCTGTTCAAGTTGGCGAGCACGAGCGCCACCCCGTTGTAGAGGGCGAGCTGCCAGGGAACGCGGGTGGGCTCGAGCCAGAGGAGGAGGTTGAGCGTCCCGATGTCCACCGCGGCGTTGAGCAGGCCGACCGCGGTGAACTTGGAGAAGCGGATGCCGCCCCTTTTGAGCTTCTCGCGGCGCCTCATCGGGAGCCCAGCGCCTCCAGGTAGCAGCCGCGCAGCGTCCGGGTCGCGGCCTCCCAGCTGCGCCGCTCGGCGGCGGCGCGGGCCCTGCGGGCCATGGAGGCCCGCCGCGGTTCGTCGGCCAGCAGCCGGTGGGCCGCGGCGGCCAGCGAGGACACGGAGCCAGGCTCGTACAGGAGGCCGGTCTCGCCATCGTCCACCACCTCCCGCGAGGCGCCGCTGCGGGCCGCGATGACCGGGACGCCGGAGGCGAGCGCCTCGAGCATCGCCATCCCCAGGGTCTCGGTGGTGGAAGGAAAGACGAAGAGGTCCGCTGAGGCGTAGGCGGCGGCGAGCTCCTCGCCGTGCAGCACGCCGGTGAAGACCGTGGGCGTCCCGGCGAACACCCTCTGCAGGGCCGGCCGGGCGGGCCCGTCGCCCACGAGGGCGAGCCGGACGCCGGGCATCTTGTCCAGCGCCGCCCGCAGCTGCTCTATGCCCTTCTCCGGGGCGAGCCGCCCGACGAAGAGGAGCAGCCCGGCGTCCGGGTGGCCGCCGGAGAGCCTCTCCCGCCAGCGCCCGGAGGCCCTGTGCGGCCCGAAGAGCTCGCAGTCCACCCCCTGGGGCCAGAGGCGGAGGGCGCGTATCCCCTCCCCGCGGAGGTACTCCAGCGTCGCAGAGGAGGTGCAGAGGTTCACGGCGGCCCGGTTGTGCACCGCGCGGGTGTACAGCCGGGCGGCCCGGTGCAGAAAGCCGAGCCGGTAGAAGCGGGCGTAGGCGGCCACGTTGGTGTGGTAGGAGGCCACGAGCGGAACCTTCAGCCGCCGCGCGTAGAAGGGGGCGGCCATCCCGAGGATGTAGGGGTTGACCGCGTGGATCAGGTCCGGCCCGAAGCGCCGCAGCTCGCGCCCCACGCCGGGGTTGGCGGGGGCCAGCCGTATCTGGGGGTAGGGCGGGAAGGGGACGCCCGGGACCCGGAAGATTCGGTGGCCGGCGAAGGCGGCGGGGCCGCCCTCCGGGTAGCGGGGGGCGATCACGAGGGCCTCGTCCCCGAGGCGGGCGAGCTCCCGCAGCGTGTAGCGCAGCCGGGTCACCACGCCGTCGGTGGCCGGGAGGAACGTCTCGGTGAAGAACGCTACGCGCAAGGGGTCACCGGGTCCTCTGCCTCAGGAGAGTAGCCCGCGCCCTCGCCTCCACCCCGCACTAGCCCGTCAGGCTGGAGATCACCGCCCGGGTGAACTCCCGCGTCCCGGCGCTGCCGCCGAGGTCCTTCGTCCGGGTCTCGGGGTTCTTCAGGGCGGCGTTGATGGCCCCCTGCATGCGGTCGGCGGCCTCGCCGTACCCCAGGTAGTAGAGCATGTTCTTCGCCGACAGCAGGGTCGCCAAGGGGTTGGCCCGGTTCTGCCCGGCGTACTTGGGGGCCGAGCCGTGCACCGGCTCGAACAGCGCGATGTCCTCCCCGATGTTCGCCCCCGGGGCGACCCCGAGCCCGCCGGTCAGCCCGGCGCACAGGTCCGAGAGGATGTCCCCGTAGAGGTTGGGGCAGACCAGAACGTCGTAGAGGTTCGGCTTCATCACCAGCTGCATCGCCATGTTGTCCACGATGCGCTCGTCGATCTCCTCGAAGTCGTCCTCGTAGTCTCTGGCGACCTCGTAGAAGACCTCCCGGAAGAGGCCGTCGGTGTACTTCATGATGTTGGCCTTGTGCACCACCGTGACGTGCCTGCGGCCCTGGTCCCGCGAGTACTCGAAGGCCATGCGGCAGATGCGCTCGGTGCCCTCGCGGGTGATGATCTTGATGGACTCGGCGGCGTGCTTGCCGACCATGTGCTCGACGCCCGCGTACAGATCCTCGGTGTTCTCCCGGAAGAGCAGGATGTCTATGTCCCTGTACGGCAGGTCGAGCCCCGGGAGGCTGAGCGCCGGGCGGATGTTGGCGTAGAGGTCGAGCTCCTTGCGCAGGGCCACGTTCACCGAGCGGAAGCCGGTGCCCACGGGGGTGGTCAGCGGGCCCTTCAGGGCCACTTTGTTGCGCCGGATGGACTCCAGCACGTACTCGGGGAGGGGCGTCCCCTCCCTCTCCATCACCGTCTCGCCGGCCTCGGCTATCTCCCACTCGATGTCCACGCCGAGCGCGCCGATGACCTCCTTCGCCGAGCCGGTGACCTCCGGCCCTATTCCGTCTCCGGGTATGAGGGTAACGGTCCTTGCCACGGGATGCTGTCTCCTCTCTCGACCAAAGGGCACGCCCAAGTATAGCGAGCGGCGCCGCGGAGGACTAACGAGCTCCGGCACGCCCGCGGGTGCTGTAGAATAGTTCTCTGAAGACCCTGCGGGAAGTAGTGGGGGAAGAGACAGCCGGATGGCCTCTACCATAGAGACCCTCGAGCGCGAGCTGGGCGAGGCCCAGCGGGAGCGGGAGAACGAGCAGCGGGCTGTGGTGCGGGCGGAGAACGCCCACGAGGCCGCCTGCGCCGCCCGCGACGAGGCGTGGGCCGAGCGCCCGGCCGACGACCCGGAGGTGGAGCGGCTCACTGAGCTGGTGTACCGGCGTCGCCGGGAGCTCTACGAGGCAATAGACCGCCTCAAGGCGGCGGAGGGGAGGGAGCGCAGGATCAAGAGCCGCCTGATGTACGTGCTGCCCGCCGAGCGCCGCCGGTACCTCTCCGGCGAGGTGGACGAGGAGTTCGAGGCGTTTTTGGCGGCCATCCGCGGGCTCTACCGGGAGGAGCTGCCGGAGGTGGAGATCTCCGTCGTCACCGAGCGGCCGGGGGAGCTGGACCTGCGGGGGGACGCCACCTGGCGGGCGCTGGAGCGGCTGTACTCGGGCACGGTGCGCCGTTGGGTGGAGATCCGGGCGCCCTCCCCCTCTCCGGCGCTCCCCGCCCTCGCCGCGCACATCTCGCACTACGCGGGCGGGCACACCCCGAGGATCTTCGCCGGCGGGGAGGAGCTGCGGATGCCCCCGGCCTCCGCCCCGGTCAGGCCGGGGCCCCTCCCCGGCTACGAGAGCCCTGAGGGCAGGCTGGCGCTCGCCAGGATCACCACCCGCCGCTACCTGGACGAGAACTCCATCTCCCGCCTCTCCAAGCGCCCCGAAGGGCTGGTGCAGATCGCGGAGATCGCCCGGCTCTACCAGACGATGAACCTCACGGTGGACGAGATCCGGTGGCGCCTGGAGCAGCTGATCTCGCTGCGCCTGGAGGTGCTGCGGGCGGTCTACCGGCTCACCAGCGAGCGCCGCCGCTTCTCCTTCTACGAGATAGCCCGCGCCGCGCGCCTCCTCGACAGCCACTTCCCGGACCCGGCGGTCGCCGCCGAGGCGCTGCTCGAGGCCGTGGACCGCGCCATCCGGACCGGCGTCCCCCTCGTCGACGTGGCCTACATGAACGTCACGAGGTAATGCCGGCCCCGCATCGTGCCCGTTGCAGTGGGCATCTCTAAAGTCGCTACCGCCCCGCTCCGATAACCCTCCGTAGAGAAGCAGCGTAAAACCCACGCGGGGGCGACCATCACGGTTACGTTCAGGAGAACAGCGGTGCTGCTGTGCGGAATCCTGCTCTCGGCATCCCTTGTGGCAGTCCTCTCGGGCGAACGGGAAAGCACGGCCCGACCGGAGTCCCACCCCACCTTCGCCACCCGGAAAGAGGAAAGGTTCGCCCGGGACAGGATCATCGTCGGGCTCAAAAAGGGTGTACCCGAGAGCGCGCTGTGGACCCTCAATCGCAGGAACGGGGCCAACGTGGAGAAGAGCATCCCAGGCACGAGGGTGCGCGTGATCGACCTGCCGCGAAACCTCTCTGTGCGGGCGGCTCTCAGGCGCTACCGCGGCTCGCCAAACATCGGATACGCGGAGCCCGACTTCCTGCTCCACCCTTCCAGAGAACCCAACGACCCGGGCTACCCGAAGCTCTACGGGCTGCACAACACCGGCCAGACCGGGGGTACACCGGGCGCTGACATAGACGCACCCGGAGCCTGGGATGCGACCACCGGTTCCGATACGGTCGTCGCGGTCGTAGATACCGGGGTGGACGTCTCCCACCCCGACCTGGAGGCCAACCTCTGGACGAACGAGGGCGAGATACCCGGAGACGGCCGGGACAACGACGGCAACGGCTACGTCGACGACGTCCACGGCTATGATTTCTTCAACGGCGACGCTTCCGTCTACGACCCCGGCGACGGCGACGAACACGGGACGCACGTTGCCGGCACGATCGCCGCGGAAGGCAACAACGGCACCGGCATCGTCGGGGTGAATTGGCGGGCCCGCCTCATGGCCCTGAAGTTTCTCGCGTCCGGGTATGGCTACACATCAGACGCCGCAGCGGCCATCCACTACGCCGTCGACAACGGGGCCTCCGTGATCAACGCCAGCTGGGGCGGTGGCGGGTATTCACAGACGCTGAAGGATGCGATCGACCGCGCAGAATCCGCAGGGATCCTCGTGGTGGCCGCCGCCGGCAACGGCGGCTCTGACGGCCTCGGCGACGACAACGACGCCACGCCCTTCTACCCGAGCTCCTATGACAACGCCAACGTGATCTCCGTGGCCGCGACCGACAACACCGACCGCTTGGCGAGCTTCTCCAACTACGGGAGCCGGTCGGTGGACCTCGGAGCCCCGGGCGTCGGGGTTCTGAGCACGGTCCCCGGGGGATACGCCTCCTACAGCGGCACCAGCATGGCAGCCCCCCACGTCACCGGCGTCGCAGCGCTCATCAAGGGCAGGAACCCCAGCATGGACGCCGGTCGGCTGCGAGAGGCGATCCTGGGAGCGGTGGACGAAGTCTCCGCCCTCAAGGGCAAGAGCGTAACCGGCGGACGCCTGGACGCGGCCCGGGCACTGGGAGCGCCGGACCAGGAGGCCGTACCCACTGACCTGAGCCTCTCTGCGCGACCGCGCACGCTCACCTTCGGGCACCGCACCACGCTCTCCGGGCGGCTGGTTGCGGCGAGCGGCGATCCCCTCCCCGGCAGAACGGTCGTCCTCCAGCGCCGGCCGGCCGGAGCAGAAGCCTTCCGCGGCTTCGCCCGGCTGAACACCGCAGCGGACGGCACCTACAGGCTCTCCGGGGTGAAGCCCGGGAAGCACACCCGTTACCGAGCCAGGTTCCCGGGCAGTGGCGGGCGGGAAGCCCAAAGCTCCACCAGCCCGGTCAGACTGGTCAAGGTAAGGGTCAAGGTCACGCTGAGGTTGGAGACGGGGCCGCTGAAACTGGGCTCCTCCAGAACGGTGCGCGGCACGGTGAGCCCCAGACACGGGGGGCGGGTCACGGTGACCATCAAGCGCAACGGCAAGGTGCTCGCCCGCCGGCGTATCCCGCTGAACGAAAAGTCCCGCTACAGCTTCCGTTACAGGCCCCGCAGTCCCGGTACGTACGCGCTCTGCGTAGCCTACCCGAAGCACCGCGACCACCTGGGCGGCCGCAGCCCCTGGGGGAGGTTCCGGGTGACGAGGTAGAACGGCCTCACCCGTCTTTGAGGTCGTGCTCCGGCACGGAGAGGTTGTACGGCCGCGCGGGCCTCTCGGCCAGCACCCGCACCTTGTAGACGTAGTCGGGGACGAACTCGCCCCGGCGCACCTCGAGGATCTCCACCGGCTGTCCCGTGGCCCGGAGCGCCGCCCGGTCGCCGGGCCTGTAGCGCGCGGGCCGGTTGCGGTCCACCATGCGCTGATGCCACCTCCTCGCAGCGGATGAGAGACGAACCCGAAAAGTATAATGGCAGACCGTTGCACCGCGGCCGCGCGACCGGGAAGGAGACCAGATGGGCGAGCGGTACGACCTGATCGTGGTGGGGGCGGGGCCCGGGGGCTCCTCGACCGCCTACCACGCGGCGAGGTCCGGCCTCAAGACCCTGCTGCTGGACCGCCAGAGCTTCCCCCGGGACAAGCCGTGCGGCGACGGGCTCATGCCCCACGCCGCAGCCGAGCTCGCGCTGATGGGGCTGGGAGGGTGGCTCGAGGAGGAACACCACGGCGCCTTCACAGGCTTTACCATCTACAGCGAGACGGCGGTGCTGCGGCAGAAGGTCCCGCCCACGCTGCACGGTCCGCGCGGCTACGTCGCGCGGCGCAAGGAGACCGACGCGAGGCTCGCCGGGCGCGCGGCGGAGGCCGGGGCCGAGCTGATGGAGCAGACGCGGGCGGCCAGGCTGCTGCGCTCGGCCGCGGGGACCGTCTCGGGGGTCGAGGCCGAGCGCTCCGGCGAGAGGGTGCGCTTCGCCGCTCCCCTGGTGGTGGTCGCCGACGGGGTGGGCGGCTTCGCCGCCGGGGGGATGAAGGCCCGCCAGAACGCCGTGGCCCGCCGCCAGTACTTCCGGGGCGTCTCCGGGCCCGAGCGGGAGCACCTCCAGATCTTCATAACCCCCGACATGAACTCGCACCACGCGGGGTACGGCTGGGTCTTCCACTTCGGGGACGGAACGGCGAACGTGGGGGCAGGCGTCTCGACGCGGGCGCTGGAGCGCAGCGGGCGCAACCTCAAGGACTTCTACGACCGCTTTCTGGAGGAGCCCCGGGTAAGGGAGCAGCTCGCCGGGGCCGAGCCCGAAGGCCCCCCGAAGAGCTGGTCGCTGAAGATGGGCATGTGGGGCGCCCGGCGGTACGCGCAGGGGACGATGCTCGTGGGCGACGCCGGGAGCATGGTCCACCCCATAAGCGGCGAGGGGGTGGGCTACGCCCTGGAGTCCGGGCGGCTGGCCGCGGCCTTCGCCCACGAGGCCCACGCCCGCGGCGACTTCTCGGCGCGCCTGCTCTCCGGCTACGAGCGGCGCCTGCGGAGGCTGCGAGCCCGGGAGCACCTCTCCGGCCACGCGCTGGTCAACCTGGTGCCCAACCTGCGGCTCCTGGAGCCGCTGTTCAAGGCCTGCGAGGGAGACCCGGAGGCCCGGCGGACGCTCGTGGAGGCGTTCACGGGCGACTCTCCGGTCTACAGCCTGCTGCGGCACCCCCGGGCGCTGGCCCGGGCGCTGCGGGCGGGGATCAGGGGACGGGCCGGAGCCGCACGCCGTCCAGGTGGAAGGCGGTGAGCCTCTCGCCGTCGGTCACCGCGCGGAAGCTCAGGCGGAGGTTCCGGCCGGCCAGGCCCTCCGGGAGCCGGAGGCTCCGCCGCACCCAGCGGTCCGCCGGGAGGTCGGAGGGCGCGTAACGCGCGAGGCGCGCCAGGACGCGGCCCTCGCCGTCGGTGAGGAGCACCGCGAGCCGGTCGCCGTCGGGCAGGCCGCCGCGGGGGATCACCCGGAGCCGGAAGACCAGGCGCTCGCCCCGCCCGTAGCGGAGCCTCTGGGAGAGCTCGTCCCGCCCGTTACCGTACTCGCCGAGCCGGGCGTACCCGGCGCGCAGGATCAGGCGCGCACCGTCTTTCGCGCGCTGGCGCCAGACGTCCTGACGCTCCATGCCGCCGTCCTCGATCCCGGCGCGGTCGCGGGGCCCGGCCCGCCGCCCCGGCTCCTCCCCGGGCTCGTGGGCGCTCGGGTCCACGACCGCCCCGAAGTCCGTGGTCCAGTACCAGCCGTAGGCGGAGCCGGGGTCGTAGACCCGGCCGATCCCCACCACCCTGTAGCGGCCGTCGAGCATGGCGGCGTTGTGGCTCGGGGAGTCGCGCCAGGCCTCGAAGGCCTCGGCGGCGGTGTCGTAGCCCACGGCTATGTTCTCGCCGCGGTAGGTGTTGTAGTCGTAGCCCTCGGCGGCCATGCGGTCCCAGGGCTCCGAACCGGCCGGGTAGTAGGAGCTGGCGTAGGTGTCGTGGGCGAAGAAGCCGTAGCGGGCCATGTCCTCCGAGTGGCGCTCGGCGGCCACCGCGAGGGTGTCGGAGAGCAGGAGCGGCTCGAGGCCGTTCTGCTGGCGGTACTCGTTTATGAGGCGCAGCACCTCGAGCTCCTCGCCGTCGTAGGTGCTCGCCGCGGCCCCGGGGGCCGCCGGAAACGCCGCGACGGCGGCGAGCAGGGCGACCAGCGGCACCGCGAGCCAGCGGAGCAGGAACCTCATCACCTCGGGACCGCCTCCTCTCCTCCAGCGAACCGGACCGGTGCGCTATTATTGCATTCTCCGCCCGCAGGCACCACACTGCGGGGGTCCGGTCCCGGCACGCGAACGCAGGGAGGTTTTCGGCAGCTTGGCCGCACAGGAGCCCAGAAGGACGCTGGACCTCGGCGCCCGGAGGAGGCTGTGGGTGCTGGAGGACGGGGTGTTCATCACCGACGCCGGGAACCTGCTCGGCGGCTCCCGCAGGATGCGCCTCCGCGGGGCCATGCACGCGGCGCTCGTGCGCACAGAGGGCGCCCTGGTCCTCCTCGACGCCGGGTTCGGCCCGGAGGTCCCGGCCCCGCTCGCCGGCCACTACGAGCTGCGGCGGGAGCGGTCGCTGCCCGAGGCCGTGCGGGCGGCGGGCAGCGAACCGGAGGAGGTCACCCACGTGGTGCTCTCTCACCTGGACCCCGACCACGTGGGCTGGGCCCTGGGAGAGGGTCGCGCCTTCCCCGCGGCGACCGTCTACGCCCAGCGGGAGGCGCTCGAGGAGGCCCGCCGGATGCCGGAGAAGGACGGGCGCCGGCTCGCCGTCCCCGCCGTGGAGCGCGGCGTCTCGGAGGGCTGGCTGGAGCTGCTGGAGGGGGACGGCGAGGTCGCCCCGGGGGTGAGGGTCGAGGTCAGGAGCGGGCACTCGGCGGGGCACCAGATCTCCTGGATCGAGGGCGGCGAGGCGGCGGCGCTCTTCACCGCGGACCTCGCGCCCGCGAAGATCTGGCTCAACCCCGACCTCATAGCCGGGGTGGACACCGACCCCGAGGCGGCGCGGCGCAACCGCATAGAGGTGCTCACGGAGGCGGAGGAGAGGGGCGCTTTCGTGATCCTCTACCACGAGCCGCGCGACGCCCTGGTGACCGTGCGGCGCACGGCGGAGGGCTTCGAGGGCGTACCGCTGGAGGGGTAGGCGGGGAGCCTACCTTCTCCTGCGGCGCTCCCTTATCTTGCGCCAGATTATCGGCGCGGCGAGGATGAGAAGCCGCCTGAGGATCGTCTTCATGCCGTCTCCCGGTCCGTTCGGTTACGCCTCCTACCCTACTCTACGCAGCCCGCGGGCTGCGGGTTGCGCGGGCCCTTCCTCTCCTAGCCCTCGTGCCAGACGGTGAACTCGCTCGCCGGGCGCCGCCGGCGCATCCTCCCGCCCATGTCCGGGTAGCCGATGTAGAGGTAGCCGACGATGGAGTCGCCGCTCTCGAGCGCGAAGAAGCGGCGCATGTACGGGTGGTAGGCCACGGGGCCGGTGCGCCAGATGGCGCCGAGCCCCAGGGCGTGCGCCGTCAGCAGCATGTTCTGCACGGCGGCGCAGCAGGCGGCGTAGTTCTCCTTCGTCTCCACCTCGTCGCGCCCGGCGCGCGAGATCACGGCGACCACCACCGGGGCGCGGAAGGCCTTCTTGCGCTCGCGGCTGATCCTGCCGCGCGCCAGCGCCTCGTCCTCGCCCTCCTCCTCGGCCATCAGGCGCGCCGTCTCGGCGCGGGCCTTCGCGAGCGCCCCGCGCCCCCTGCCGGTGAAGACGTGGAAGCGCCAGGGCTCCGTGATCTTGTGGTTCGGCGCGTGCACCGCGCTCTCGAGGATGCGTTCGATCAGCTCTCTTGGCACCGGCTCCTGCTTGACCTTCACGACGCTCTGGCGCGTCTCTATCGCCCGCGCTACGTCCAAACGGCCTCCTCGTCGCTAGAGCCTCTTTCTCTCCTTCGCGAGAAGGAATTTTAATGCAGCGGCCCGGCGGCAAAGCGGCGGGAATTCACTTATCATGGTCCAAACGCTGTACGGCAGGCGCGCCCGGAGAGGAAGCCCGGCGGGGGCTCGCCGGCCTGCCACCGGGAGAGAGACAAGGAGGCATACCCAGTGTCGAAGACCGTCACCGTCACCGGCGCCGCGGGCGCCATCGGGTACGCGATCCTGTTCAGGATAGCCTCGGGCCAGATGCTCGGCCCCGACCAGAAGCTGCGCCTGAAGCTTCTGGAGATAGAGCCCGCCCTCAAGGCCGCCGAGGGGACGGCGATGGAGCTCTACGACTGCGCCTTTCCGCTGCTCGAGGCCGTAGATATCACCGCCGACCCGAAGGAGGCCTTCGACGGCGCGAACGTCTGCCTGCTCATCGGCGCCCGGCCGCGCCAGAGGGGGATGGAGCGCGCCGACCTCCTCGAGGCGAACGGCCAGATCTTCAAGCCCCAGGGCCGGGCCATCAACGACCACGCCGCCGACGACGTGCGCGTGCTCGTGGTCGGCAACCCGGCCAACACGAACTGCCTGATCGCGATGAACCACGCCCCGGACGTCCCGCGCGAGCGCTTCAGCGCGATGACCCGCCTCGACGAGAACCGCGCGGTCTCGATGCTCGCCCAGAAGCTCGGCGTCGGCGTGGAGGACGTCCGCGACCTCGCGGTGTGGGGCAACCACTCCCCCACCATGTTCCCCGACCTCTTCAACGCCAGGGTGAAGGGCCAGCGGGCCGTGGACCTGGTGGAGATGGAGTGGTACGAGAACGAGTACATCCCGCGCGTCGGCAAGCGCGGCGCGGAGATCATCGAGGCGCGCGGCGCCTCCTCGGCCGCCTCGGCGGCCAACGCCGCCATAGACCACGTGCGCGACTGGATGCTCGGGGCCGACAGCCTCCACTCCATGGCCGTCGCCTCGAGCGGCCAGTACGGCGTCGAGGAGGGGCTCGTCTCCTCGTTCCCGGTGCGGCTGCCGGGAGGGGGCGAGTACGAGATCCCCGAGGGGCTCGAGGTCGGGGACTTCGCGCGCTCGAAGCTCGAGATCACCATCGGCGAGCTCAAGGAGGAGCGCGACGCGGTGAGGAAGCTCGGCCTGATCGGCTGACGCCCGATGCCCGAGGCGACGCCGGGGTTCAAGCGCCGCCTGAGGGAGGCGTTCGACGCGACGAGCGTCGGGCAGACGTTCACCTACCGGCGCACCTTCACCGAGGGCGACGTCGCCCTCTTCTGCGGCGTGACCGGCGACTACAACCCCTACCACCAGGACGAGGCGTTCGCCAGGGAGAGCTGGTACGGGCGCAGGACCATCCCCGGCCTCCTCACCGGGAGCATGCTCACCCACATCGGCGGGATGCTCGGCTTCCTGGCCACCGAGATGCGCTTCGAGTACCTGGCGCCGGTCTACGTCGGGGACACCATCACCTGCACCGTCACCATCCTGGAGAAGGACGGGTCCCGCCGCCGGGTCGAGTGCGGCGCGGACTTCGTAAACCAGGAGGGCACCCTGGTCCTGCGCGCCCGCTTCTCCGGCTTCCCCGGCCAGGTGCGCCTGGCGCGCTAGGGAGAGGTGGCCGCCTCAGGGCGCATCGCCTTCCTGGAGGGCACCTACCCCAGCGCCAACATGGCGCTCGTCCGGGGCGAGAGGCCGGTGCTCGTGGACACCGGATACGGGAGCGACCTGCCCCGCACCGAGCGGCTCCTCCGGGAGAACGGGACGCCGCCGGAGCGGCTCGCGCTTATCGTCAACACCCACTACCACTGCGACCACGTGGGCGGCAACTCCGGCTTGCAAAACCGTTACGGCCTCCCCGTAGCCGCCCATCGCTGGGAGGCCGCGATGGTGAACCATCGCGACCGGGAGGCGTGCTCTGCAGAGTGGCTCGACCAGCCCGTGGAGGCGTACGCGGTGGACAGGCCGCTCTCCGAGGGCGACGAGCTCGACACCGGCGGCGTCACGCTGCGCGTGCTGCACACGCCGGGACACACGCTCGGGCACATCTCCCTCTGGGCGCCGGAGGAGGGCGTCCTGATCCTGGGCGACGCCGTCCACGGCGACGACGTCGCCTGGATCAACCCGTTCCGCGAGGGCGCGGGCGCGATGGTGCGGGCGCTGGAGACGCTGGAGCGGCTCTCACGCCTCCCCGCCCGCCGCGCCCTCTCCGGCCACGGGCCGCCCATCGAGGACCCGCGGGCCGCCTTCGACGCCGCCCGGCGCCGCTACGAGCGTTGGCTGCGCGAGCCGGAGAAGGCGTGCTGGCACGCCTGCAAACGCATCTTCGCCTACGCCCTCATGATCTACGGCGGCCTCGGCAGGGACGAGGTGCGCCCGTACCTCCTCCGCTGCCCCTGGTTCCACGACTTCGCGAAAAACGGCCTCGGCCTGCGGCCCGAGGAGTTCGTGGGGCCGCTCCTCGACGAGATGCTGCGCTCCGGGGCCGCCGGGTGGCGCGAGGGCAGGCTCGTCGCCCTCGCGCCTCACAACCCGCCGCCCGAGGGCTGGCTCACCGGCCCCGCGAGACCGAGGGACTGGCCGGAGCCGGGCCGGCGCGGGGCGTAGTCCTTCGCCCCGGAAGAACCTACAGGACCTTTATCCTCTTGCGCGCCTTCGTCGCCGCGAGGGAGGCGGCGATCTCGTCGAAGGCGCGGGCGGGCGAGGAGCCCGCCTCGAAGAGGCAGCGCCCCGGCTCCCCGGTCGCGTCCGGCAGGATCGGGATGCGCCCCAGCACGCGCGAGCCCAGCTCCGAGGCCACCCGCTCGCCGCCGTCGCCGCCGAAGATCCTGAGCTCCTTGCCGCAGTCGGGGCACTCGGCGTAGCTCATGTTCTCCACGACGCCGATGACCCTCAGGTGCGCCTGGACGGCCATCCTGCCGGCCTTCACGGCGACGCGGGCGGCGTCGGCCTGCGGGGTCGTGACGACGAGCGCCTCGGCCTTAGGGATCATCTGCGCCACGGTGAGGGCCACGTCGCCGGTGCCGGGGGGCATGTCCACGATGATGAAGTCCGGCTCGTCCCAGTAGACGTCGCGCATCAGCTGGGTGAGGGCCTTGTTCACGATCGGGGCGCGCCAGATGATGGCCTGCCCCTCGGAGACGAAGTTGCCCATGGAGATGAACTTCAGGCCCGTGGGCGACTCGACCGGGAAGATCACGCCGTCCACCACGTTGGGCTTCTGCAAAGCCCCGAGCATCACCGGCACCGACGCGCCGTGCACGTCGGCGTCCAAAATCTCCACGGAGTGCCCGGCCCGGTCGAGCGCCGCCGCCAGGTTCACCGCCACGGTGCTCTTGCCGACCCCGCCCTTGCCGCTCACCACGGCGATGATGCGGGTCTTGGATTCGTCGCGGAAGGCGGGAGCTATCTCGGCGCGGCCGCCGTGCAGGGCGCTCATGAGGTTCTGCCGGTCCTGGTCGGTCATCACCCCGAAGTCCACCTCGACCTCGCGCACGCCCTCGATCATCATGAGGCGGTCGCGCACGTCCTGGGTGATGCGGTGCTTGAGGGGGCACCCGGCGGTGGTGAGCGCGACCCCGACCGTGACCTTCGGGCCCTCGATCTCGATGCCCCGGATCATGTTCAGAGAGACAAGGTCGCGCCCGATCTCCGGGTCCCTTACGTCCCTCAGGGCCTCGCGGATGCCCTCCTCGGTGAACCCGTCGGCGGGCGTGGCTCCCTCGCGCCGGGCGGCATCGTCCGGCGGGCCTTCGCCCCTCGCTACGTCCCTGCCCACGCGCCTGCGAAACCAATCAGCCACTGTCTAGAAACCTCCCGTGTCGCCGCCGGCAAGGGCGGCGAAGATGAGCGGAATTAACGCCGTCTTCGGGCAATACTACCATAGCCCTGCCTGGCCTTGGAGAGGCCGGATGCCTCTCAGCGACGCACCACGCGCGCCGTCCAACTCCTCCTGCCGACGTTTCCTGAGGCGTCACGAGCGACGACCCTGACCCTGTGAGACCCGTAGGAGAGCCTGTCGTTCTGGTATCTCAAGCGGTCGGTCCGCTTGTCGTAGGAGAACCTGCCTTTGCGCCGCCCGTCTACGTACAGGCGTATGTGCCTCTTTCGCAGGTTCGTCCGGTCGTCGCGCACCGTGGCTGCTATGACCGGCGTGCGGTCCCGCGTCCGCTTCGGCCTCACCGCAGAGACGGTCGGCCTCTCCGTGTCCGGCTGCGGCGCGGCCACGGTGCGGGTGTCCTGGCCGGGAGCTCTCGCCGCGTTCAGACGCCCGCCGGTGAGAACCTTTCCGGCAAAGGATGCCCGTCCGTCTACCGCATCGAGGATCCGGGCCTTGATCCCGGCGGCGTCCAGAGAGAGGTTCTCCGCCTCCGGGAGTGCCGCCACGCCCGGCTTCTCTCTCATGTGCTTCTTGCCGGACTTCTTCGCACGACTCATTGTCGGACGCCAGGTCGAGAGACTCTTACCGGCCCGGTGCGCACGGACGGAGCCGCCGGTCCATACCGGGCTCAGGTGAGAGGGCCGGTTCTCCGCCCGCTATGTCTAGACGGGCGACCCGCCCGGCCCGCTTCGAGGAGCGAACGGATTGTTCCGGGAATCGGCGACGGCCCGGAATCCGTAGCGCAGCATCTCCGTCTCATACCGCGCCTTCGCCCGGTAAAGCGGCACCCTATCCGTCACGGCATCCACCAGCGCCCGCCGCAGGAGCGCGGCGTCTCGAAGGGCGGTGTTGGCCCCCTCACCGCGCCCGGGGGACATGGTGTGGATCGCGTCCCCCAGAAGCGTCACGTTCGACGCCTGCCACCGCTCGACAGGCCGCGCGGAGCGCAGCCGGACCAGAAAGGTAGAGGCGGCGTCGGCTTCTTCGACGATCCGCCGCACCGAGGGGTGCCATCCTTCGAGCATGCCGAGAGCGAGACGGTGCAGGGCCGGGCCGTCCGCTCTCCGGGATTCCTCCCTGGCGAGCGGTAGCAGCGCCGACGGCGCGTTCAGCATCCAAGCGAGGTAGTCCTGCACCTCCGTAAGGAACAGGTCCGGGGCGAACCTCGCCGTGGCGCACGCCAGGGGTTGGCGCTTTATGCAGGTCGCCACGGACACGGAGACCCCGTCCGGACCGGTCATGCGGTTGAAGCTGTCCACAAGAGCGTCGGGCACCCACTCCAGCGCGCCGGGCGTGATGGGAGTCTTGCCGTAGATGAAGGCTCCTAGCTCGTCGAGCCCAGCATCCGGCACGAGGAGAGCACGAACCCTGGAATCGGTCCCGTCGGCGCCGACGAGGAGGTCGCCGGTCGCCGTGGTCCCGTCGGCGAAGTACGCGCGGACGCGCCCGTCCTCCACCGGCTCGAACCGCTCGAAGGTCTTGCCGAAATGCACCACACCTTCCAGGCCGGCGAGCAGGATCTCGCGCAGAGTAAGCCGGTTCACCCCGAAGAACTCGTCCTCGGGGAGCGGCGGAATGGGCTTGGCGAACTTCTCATTCAGTCGGTGGTCGAGGAACACCATCCGCGTGGCCGATCCGATAGACGTCGCCACGCAGAGGTCGAACAGGTTCTCCGGCAGACAGTCGCGCAGGGCCCCGCTGCCGTCGGCCTTGATGCTGATCCTGTACCCCTGCCCCCGGAAACGCGCCGACTCGTCGCGCTCGTAGACCGCAACCTCGATCCTCGACTTCTTCAACCCCTGCGCCAGACACAAGCCGCCGATACCGCCGCCCACGATCAGGACCCGAAACGCGCCCCCCGATCTGCCCCGGTTGCCCACGTCGCGTCCGAGCACACCGCTAACATAACAGATATTTGTCGCGACAGCAAATTCTGGGTCGGCTATTATGGCGACATGGGTCGGCGTGTGGACCGAGGAGAGCCTGCCCGGCGCCCGGCTTCGGGTGTCCGGCTCGAACTGCTGCTCGGCGGCGGCTCACTGCTGCACCGGGTTTCGCGCGAGTTGGGGACGGTGCTGGAACGCCGGCTCGCTCCCTTCGGCGTCACCGTCCAGCAGGCGACCCTTCTCATGTGGGTCGCGCGGGAGAGGCTCAGCCCGCACCAGGTGGCGCCCCTGCTAGGGACCGACACCGCGGGCGTGACCAGGCTCCTCGACCGTCTCGAAGGCAAGGGGTTCGTCAGGCGCCGCAGGCATCCGAGCGACCGGCGATCCGTCGTCATCGAGTTGACCCGAGAAGGACGAGCCCTCGTCCCGCGCCTGCCGCCCGTCTTCGGGCGCGTCAGCGGACAGCTCCTGGCCGGTTTCTCGGAGAAGGAGATACTCCAGCTTACGGCGCTGCTGCAGCGGATGCTCCGGAACCTCCGCGACGACGAAGGAGGCGCCTGGGGGGAGCACCCGGCGGGTGGCCCCGAGTTCCCGCAGGAGCCTTAGGGCCGGTACTCGCCGAAGACCCCGCGCAGCACGTCGGAGACCTCGCCGAGGGTGGCGAGGCTGGCGAGCGCCTCCTTCATCGGGTAGAGCAGGTTGTCCGAGCCCTCGGCGGCCCGGCGCAGCGCGCCCAGCGAGCGCTCCACGGCGGCGGCATCGCGGCTGTCCCTGAGCCGGGCGAGCCGCTCGGCCTGCTTCTCGCGGATGGCCTCGTCCACCGAGTGGAGCTCCACGTCGAGATCCTCCTCCTCGATGGCGTAGCGGTTGACGCCCACCACCACGCGCTCCCCGCTCTCCACCTCCCGCTGGTGGCGGTAGGCGGCCTCCTCGATCTCGCGCTGCATGTAGCGCTCCTCTATGGCCCGCACGGAGCCGCCGAGCTCCTCTACTCGCTCTATGTACTCCCAGGCCTTCTCCTCCACCGCGTCGGTGAGGGACTCCACGTAGTAGGAGCCGGCCAGGGGGTCGGCGGTCCCGGTGAGCCCCGCCTCGTGCGCCAGGATCTGCTGGGTGCGCAGGGCGATGCGGGCGCTCCTCTCCGTCGGCAGCGCGAGCGCCTCGTCAAAAGCGTTGGTGTGCAGGCTCTGGGTCCCCCCCAGGACGGCGGAGAGCGCCTGCACGGTGGTGCGCACGATGTTGTTCTCGGCCTGCTGGGCCGTGAGGGTGGAGCCGGCCGTCTGGGTGTGGAAGCGCAGCTTCATGCTCCGCTCGTCGGCCGCTCCAAAGCGCTCCTTCATGATCTTGGCCCACATCCTCCTCGCCGCCCGGTACTTGGCGACCTCCTGGAAGAGGTCGTTGTGGGCGTTGAAGAAGAACGAGAGCCGCGGGGCGAACTCGTCGACCTCGAGCCCGGCCTCTACCGCGGCCTTTACGTAGGCCATGGCGTTGGAGAGGGTGAAGGCCAGCTCCTGCGCCGCCGTGGAGCCCGCCTCCCGGATGTGGTAGCCGCTGATGGAGATCGTGTTCCAGCGCGGCAGCTCCCTGGCGCAGTAGGCGAAGAGGTCGGTGGTGATCCGCATGGAGGGAGCGGGCGGGTAGATGTAGGTGCCGCGGGCCAGGTACTCCTTGAGGATGTCGTTCTGGGTGGTG
>Ga0068704_100104_pt1 | contig 45373 bp, 40 predicted proteins | sample CeladaPassaD2F12_FD_62225 | JGI IMG/M metagenome (GOLD analysis project Ga0068704, IMG submission 62225) | Cellulose-adapted microbial communities from the Joint BioEnergy Institute, USA - Passage D2F12 | ecosystem: Engineered > Bioreactor > Continuous culture > Unclassified | place: USA, Joint...
GGCCGCTAAGCGGGCGCTCTCGAGGAGGTCCAAGCCCTGGCAGATCGCCGCCGAGGACTTCTTCCGCGAGCCCGAGGAGAGCCGGCGGCTGTTCGCCCGGCTCGTCGGCGGGGACCCGGACGGGGTGGCCCTCGTCCCCGCGGCCAGCTACGGCATAGCCGTGGCCGCCGGGAACCTCCGCACGGGCCCCGGCGGGAGGATACTCGTGCTGGAGGAGGAGTTCCCCTCCAACTACTACGCCTGGGCCGAGCTGGCCGAACGGACCGGGGCGAAGCTCGAGACGGTGCGCCACCCCGCGGATCACGACTGGACCTCCGCCGTGCTGGAGAGGCTGGACGGGCGGGTCGACGTGATCGCCGCTCCCAACTGCCACTGGACCGACGGCTCGCTGCTGGACCTGGAGCGCGTCGGGGAGGAGGCGCGGAGGGCCGGCGCCGCGCTCGTCGTGGACGCGACGCAGTCGCTCGGCGCCCGCCCCCTCGACGTTCGCCGCGTCCGTCCGGACTTCCTCGTCGCCTCGGCGTACAAGTGGCTGCTCGGCCCCTACGGGATGGCCTTTCTGTGGGTCGCCGAGGAGCGGCGGGAGGGGCGTCCCATCGAGCACAACTGGATCAACCGCGCCGGCAGCGAGGACTTCTCCGGGCTTGCGGGCTACGCCGCGGCGTTCCAGCCCGGCGCCCGGCGCTACGACGCGGGCGAGCGCAGCAACTTCATCCTGCTGCCCATGGCGAACGCCGCCCTGCGCCGGCTGCTCGAGTGGGGCGTGAAGAACATCTCCGAGACGCTCGGCCTCCTCACCGACCTGGCCGAGGAGGGCGCCGGAGAGCTGGGACTTCTCCCCGTCCCGCGTGGACGCCGGGCGCGGCACATGATCGGGCTGCGCCTCCCCGGAGGCGAGGCGGCCGGGGTCGCCGGGCGCCTGGCGGAGCAAGGCATATTCGTGAGCGCCCGGGGGGCCTGCCTGCGCGTCTCGCCGCACCTGTACAACACCCGCGAGGACGTGCTGCGGCTCCTGGACGCGCTCTCCCGGGAGCTCCGGCGTAGAGGCTACCCGGCGCTTATCCGCTCCACGCTGGACCAGGGCAGGAACTCGTAGCCCGCCGGGTCCCCGCCCGGGTCCCGGACGTCGAGCAGTAGCCCGTTGCCGTCCCAATCGCAGACGTAGCCGCTCACGTCGTTGCCGATGCGGGCGGCCACGGAGACGAAGCTCCCCCGCTCGAGGAAGCCCCGGATGTCCGGGGCGCCCTCCCTTATGCGGTGGGATCCGGCATCCGCTCCCTCGCCTCCCAAGAGCGCCTCCTCTCCACAACAGCCTCGGTCGCGGGCCTCAGGTTACAGCATACCCGGCGGTCCTGCCCGGCGGATGAGCTCCTCGACCGGCAGCGCCCGGGAGGGGCCCTCCCCGGGGTCGAGGACCACGTACCGCGCGCCGGCCTCCCGCGCCAGGAGGGCGTGGCGGCGCAGGCCTTCCCGGTCCCGAACCGAACCGAGGCCCTCCGGGAGGTCCAGGTGCCGCGCCCGCTCCCTGAAGGCCCCGGCCCTCCCGGGGGAGGTGAACAGCGGGGCCACCAAAAGCTCCTCCCCCCCATGCTCGACCCTCACCAGGGGGGAGCCGCCGCCCTCCGAGGCGTAGACGTAGAGCGGGAGCGGCAGCTCCCCGGCCCTCGCGCAGGCGTGGGCGGCGAGGTCTTCGGCGTGGAAGAGGCCCGCGCCCGCCTCCGAGAGCACCAGGACGTAGTCCGGCCCCGAGGAGGCGTAGTCCCGCACCTCCTCCCACCCCGCAAGCTCGCGCGGCTCGAGGCCAAAGAAGGATCCCATCCCCAGCGAGCCGGCCTCCCGGGAGAACTCCCGGGCCACCCCCACCGAGGAGAACACCGCCCCCACCCGCGCCGGCTCTCCCCCGACCGGCCGCTCCTGGAAGACGGGCCGCCCGTCCGGACCCTCCAGGACGAAGAGCGGCGGCCCGGGCACCTCCTCCAGCCGCAGCTCCGTCACGGGCGGGGCTCCCGCTTCACGAAGTCCTCAGCCCTGCCCGCCGGGAAGAGCGCTGAGACGGCGAGCGCCGCCACGGCCATCACGGCGACCGCCCAGAACGCCGGGGAGAGCGCCGAGGCGAGCGCGGAGGCGAGCTCCCCGTAGGCACCCTCGGGGATTTTGGCCCGCAGCGCGGGCTGCAGCAGGGCGTTCGGGTCCGAGAGGAGCCGGGCCAGCGCCCCGTTCTCCCCCGCGGCCCGCTCCACCGCCGCCCGGTAGCGCTCCCCCAGCGAGAGGTTCAGGAGCGCCCCCATCACCGCCACCCCGAGCGAGCCGCCGATCGTGCGGAAGAACACCACGGAGGAGGTGGCGATCCCGCGGCGGTGCCAGGGGACCGCGTTCTGGACGCTGACCAGGTAGCTCGTGCTGGAGAAGCCCATCCCGAGCCCTATGACGAAGACGGAGAGGATCACGTACGCGAGCGGCGTCGCGGCGTCCAGCGCGAGGCACATCGCGGAGCCCGCCACCACGAAGGCCGACCCCACGAGCAGCGTGGTCCTGTAGCCCGCCCGGAGGAGCATCCTGCCCCCCACGAAAGAGCCCACCGGCCAGCCGATGGAGAGCGGGGCGACGACCGTCCCGGCGGTGAGGGCCGTGCCGCCCAGAGCGCCCTGCACGTACAGTGGGACATATACCGAGACCCCGAGCAGTACCCCGCCGAGCGCGGCGTTCCCCGCGGAGGCGACGGCGAAGAGCCGCTCCCGGAAGAGCTCCAGCGGGACGATCGGGTCCGGGGCGCGGGCCTCGGCGAGCACGAAGAGCGCGAGCGCCGAGGCCCCGCCGGCCAACAGGGCGAGGTCCGCCAGAAGGCTTCCCGCCCCCAGCACGGCGAGCAGCACCGCGAGGAGCCCGCCCGTGAGCAGGAAGACCCCCGGGTAGTCCGCCCGCCCGGGGCGGCGCTCGAAGCTCTCGCGCAGCGCGAGGGCCAGGAGCGCTCCGGCGGCCAGGCCGAAGGGCACGTTCACGTAGAACACCCAGCGCCAGGAGAGGTAGTCCGTGATCAGGCCGCCGGCCGCCGGTCCGACTACAGCGGAGACCCCCCACACCGCGCCGAAGAGCCCCTGGATGCGTGCCCGGGTCTCCAGCTCGAAGATGTCCCCGACGATGGTCACCGCGACCGGCTGCACCGCCCCGGCCCCAAGCCCCTGGATGGTCCGGTAGACGATCAGGGCGCCCATGCTCCCCGCCGTCCCGCACAGGACGCTCCCGAGCAGAAAGAGCGAGACCCCGGCGAGGTAGACCGGCTTGCGCCCGTAGGCGTCGGAGAGCCTCCCGAAGAGAGGCCCGGTGACCGTGGCGGCCAGCAGGTAGGAGGCGAAGACCCAGGGGTACAGGCCGAGCCCGCCGAGGTCCCCTATGACCGTGGGCATCGCCGTCCCCACCACCGTGGAGTCCAGGGCGGCCAGGAACGTCCCGATGAGGGTGGCGAGGGTTACGAGGATCTTGCGGCGGCGGCTCAGGCCCAAGGCTCGGAAGGCCCTAGAGGAGCGAGCGGGGCCGGATCAGCCCCTTCACCACCGACACCAGCTCCTCCGAATCCAGGGGCTTGCGCAGGATGCGCACCGATCCCTGGGTTCTCTCGGCTATGGCGCGGGAGGCCGGGTCCTTCTTGGAGGCCATGAGCACCACCGGGATCTTGGAGGTCTTCGGCATGGCCTTCAGGCAGTGGCAGGCCTCCACCCCCCCGATGTGCGGCATGGAGACGTCCATGACGATCAGGTCCACCTTCTGGTTGAGGGCCTCCTGCAGGGCCCGCCGCCCGTCGGAGGCGCGAACGACCCGGTAGCCGGCCCTGGTGAGCGCTTCGGTCGCGACGTCGAGCGCGACGGGGTCGTCGTCGGCGATCATGACCGTGGGTCTTCCCAGTTCCACGACAGCGTATTCTACACCCTCCGGGGGTGTGTGCCCTCCCACCCGACGGAGGGCACCCGATGGGTTAAACTCCTGCCGAGGCAGGCTAGGCGAGAGGTGAGGCGTGCAGCAGGAGAGGTATTTCCGCAGGGGCTTCAAGATGCGGGGGCAGGTGCAGCACCTGCTGGACCGGGACTACCGCTCCGAGATCGTCGACGAGATCCGGCGCCGCAACAACGTGCTCGAGGCCGGGGACCTCACCCTGCGCCTCGCCGACGAGTTCGGCTTCTGCTACGGGGTGGACCGGGCCGTGGACTACGCCTTCCAGACCCGGGAGAAGTTCCCGGACCGCAGGATCTTCCTGACGGGGGACATGATCCACAACGCCTCCATGAACGCCCGGCTCAGGGAGATGGGCATCGAGTTCCTCTCCCAGGGCTTCGACGGGCGGCCGGACGAGCGGTTCGAGGATCTGGACGAGGAGGACGTGGTGATCCTCCCGGCCTTCGGCGCTCCGGTCGAGTGGGTCGGGAAGCTGCGCGAGCGCGGGTGCATCATCGTGGACACCACCTGCGGCTCGGTGCTCTCGGTGTGGAAGCGGGTGGCCCGCTACGCCCAGAAGGGCTTCACCAGCATCATCCACGGCAAGTACTACCACGAGGAGACCCGGGCGACCGCCTCCCAGACCCGCAGGGAGGGCGGCAACGGGAAGTACCTGATCGTGCGCGACCTGAAGGAGACCGGCTACCTCACGGACTTCATCCGGGGCCGCACGAGCGCCGGGGAGCTGAAGGAGAGGCTCGGGCACGGCATGAGCCCCGGCTTCGACCCGGAGAGGGACCTGGTGCGCGTGGGGGTCGCAAACCAGACCACCATGCTGATGACCGAGACGATGAAGGTGGGCGAGGAGATCCGCAAGGCCATGGAGGAGCGCTACGGCCGAGAGAACCTCGCGGAGCACTTCGAGCTGTTCGACACCATCTGCTCTGCCACCCAGGACCGGCAGGACGCCCTGATGCGGCTCCTGGAGCACCCGCTGGACGTGGTGGTCATCGTAGGGGGCTACAACTCCTCGAACACCAACAACCTCGCGATCATCGCCGCCGGGCGGGTGCCGCGCAGCTACCACATAGCGAACGGCGAGTGCATCCGGGGAGCCTCCATCCGGCACAAGCCGCCGGGCACCCCCCTCGACCCGCGCGAGGAGGTCGAGGAGGAGGGCTGGCTGCCGGAGGGGCCGGTGCGCGTGGGGCTCACCGCCGGGGCCTCGACCCCGAACTCCCAGATAGGCCTCGCCGTCCGGCGCATCCTGGAGGCCCGCGGCATCCGGGTGGAGGAGGCCCTGGCCGCCACCTGAGGGAGCGCCGCGGGACGAGGTTGCTGCGCACGGTAACCGTAACGAGGTACGTAGCGCCGCTGCGCGAGGGCGGGTCGCTGCCGGCCATCGTCGAGGCCGACGACCTGGGCACCTACGTCCTGAAGTTCCGGGGGGCGGGCCAGGGCCGCAAGGCGCTCGTCGCCGAGATAGCCGCCGGGGAGCTCGCGCGCTCCCTGGGGCTCACGGTGCCGGAGATTGTCCTGGCCGAGCTGGACCCGGAGCTCGCCCGCCCCGAGCCCGACCCGGAGATACAGGACCTCATCCGGGCGAGCGCGGGCCTTAACGTGGCGCTGGACTACCTGCCGGGCTCTCTGGGCTTCGACCCCCTCGCCGACGCCCCCGACCCCCTGCTCGCCTCGCGCATCCTGTGGTTCGACGCCCTGGTGGCCAACGTGGACCGCACCGTGCACAACCCCAACCTCCTGGTCTGGCACGGGCGGCTGTGGCTCATAGACCACGGCGCGGCGCTGTACTTCCACCACACCTGGAAGGGCTGGGAGGAGGCGGCCCGCAGGCCCTACGCCGCGGCCCGCGACCACGCTCTCCTCCCCTTCGCCGCCGCCCTGCGCGAGGCGGACGAGATGATGTCCGCGAGGATCTCGCCGGCCATGCTGGACGGCATACTCGGGCTCGTCCCGGACGCCTGGCTGCGCGACGAGCCGGGCTTCGCGGACGCGCAGGAGGTGCGCGCCGCCTACCGGGAGTACCTGCTGGGCCGCCTGGAGGAGCCCAGGGAGTGGGTGGACCGCCTGGAGGAGGCGCATGCGCAGGCTGTTTGAGTACGCGCTGCTGCGGGTGGTCCCCCGCCCGGAGCGGGGTGAGTTTATCAACGCGGGTGTGGTGCTCTACTGCCCGGAGGAGGACTTCCTGGAGGCCCGGGTGCACCTGGACCGCGAGCGCCTGCGGGCGCTGGACCCGGAGATAGACCAGGAGGCGGTGCTGGCGCACCTGGAGTCCGTAGAGCGGGTGTGCGCCGGGGGGCCCGAGGCCGGCCCCCTGGGGCGCCTCTCCCCCCGCGAGAGGTTCGGGCGGATCGTCGCCCCGCGCAGCACGGTGCTCCAGCCCTCCCCGGTCCACACCGGCTTCACCGAGGACTGCGCCGCGGAGCTGGAGCGGCTGCTCGCGGCGATGGTGCTTCCGCCCGCGGAACCGGGCGGCTGAGGGCCGCTACCTCCCCTCCCCGGCGGCCCGGCGCGTCTCCCGCCGCGCCTCCTCCTCCACGCGGGCGCGCTCGCGGGCGGAGGCCATGACAAGCTCGCGCACCTCCTCCGGCGAGTCCGTCAGCGCGAGGAGGTCCATGTCCGCCCTGGAGATCTTGCCGTCCTCGAGCACCACCTCGCGCAGCCAGCCGCACATGCCCCGCCAGTAGTCGCTGCCGAAGAGGATGACCGGGAAGTCGCGGACCTTGCCGGTCTGGATGAGGGTGAGCGCCTCGAAGAGCTCGTCCATCGTGCCGAAGCCGCCGGGGAAGATGACGAAGGCCTGGGCGTACTTCACGAACATGGTCTTGCGGACGAAGAAGTACCTGAACTCTATGGGCAGGTCCACGAAGGGGTTGCACCCCTGCTCGTAGGGCAGCTCGATGTTCAGGCCCACCGAGGGCACCCCCGCCTCGCGGGCTCCCCGGTTGCCGGCCTCCATGATGCCGGGCCCCCCGCCGGTGATGATGGCGAAGCCGGCCTCCCCCAGAAGGCGGGCGGTCTCCACCGCGGCGGCGTACATGGGGTCTGCGGGGTCCACACGCGCAGAACCGAAGAAGGTGACCGCGGGCCCCAGCCCGGCGAGCTCCTCGAACCCCTCGACGAACTCCCCCATGATCCTGAGCACCCGCCAGGTGTCGGTCCGGACAAAGGCCGCCTCCTCGGGGTAGGGCGGCCGGAGCATCCGCTCGTCTTCGGTGGAGCGCGCCCCCCGCCCGGGCCTCCGGAAAGGCTCCCTTCTCTCCTCCTCGCGCGGCACGGCGAAGGCCCTCTCTCCTCGCCCCCCTACAGCCCCAGCTCCACGAGCTTCCGGGCGACCTCCGAGAGCTCCCTGCCCTCAGCCGAGCCGGCGGCGAGCACCCGGGCCGAGCCGTCGTCGAAGGTGATCTCGGCGACCTCCTCACCGCCCTCCTCGCGCTCGAGGTAGCGTCGCAGGGCCAGCGCTACCCCGGCGAGCGCCCCGAGCAGAAGAACTCTCCCGAGCACCCTCCTCATCACGCCGCCTCCTTCGCGGCGCGCTCTACCTCGGAGCGGGCGTTGCGCATGTCGTAGAGCGCAAGCCCCACCCTCGCGTCGAGCCCGGTCGTCGCCGCGAGGACCGCGCCACCCTCCAGGCGCACCAGCAGCACGTGGCCCAGCTCCGTCCGCACCCTGGCCTGCAACGCCCGCTCCTTGCCGTTCTCCCGCGCCACCTCGTCCACGAGCCCGACCAGGGCCTCGAGCATCGCTCGCGCGCGCTCGCGGTCCACCCCCTCAGGGTGGGAAGACCCCAAAAGCCTCCCCTCCCGCGTGAGCACCGCGCAGGACCGGATGTCCGGGGAGAGCGCCCGGAGGTCGGCCAGCACCCGCTCCAAGTCCCTCCCCTCTCTGCTCTCGGGATTCTCGGTCACAGGTTAGTCCTCCTCAGGCAGCCTCTTCCCTCGAAGAGGGCATTATACTCCTCGGCCACCAGACCCTCGCCGGTCCGAAACGCCTCTTAACACGCGCCCTTCTTGATGCTATATTTTTGAGGCTTGCCCGGGCGATTAGCTCAGCGGGAGAGCGCTGCCTTCACACGGCAGAGGTCGCTGGTTCGATCCCAGCATCGCCCACTTAGAAAAAGTCTTGTTTTGCAGGCAAAACGCGGCAGAACGAAAAAGGGCCGGGATCTCTCCCGGCCCTTCGTACACCAGTTGTACACCAATGGGGAGCCTGTGTATTCTCTATTCGGTTTGTTTTCCTGTCTCAAAAATGTAATCCGGTGGCAGGTTCACTTGGTCCGGCGACGGTAACCTTTCGAGGAAATCTTTGAGTTCTTGAGGCGTCAGTACGCGCGGTATCCCTCGATCATTCTCGCCAGGCTCCTGAAGCCAGTAGCGCGCTTCCGTAGAAGGTATCCACTCAGGATACGGTCGGCAAACCACGGGAAGGATACGCTTAATCCCTCTCATACCTTCTTTGTAGTTAGGTTGCCGATGGCGCTGGGCAAACAGCTCCGCAGTCTCGTCGATCTTCTTTAGGAACTTGAGGTTCTCCTTCCATCGACCCTTTACGTATTCATAGCCGACTTCTTCGACTTCCGGGTCCAAGAGCTTGCCCTTCACCTCGGCTAGAACCAGCGTGTCGCCAACTCGAAGAGGGCAGTCAAGGTCGTTGAAGGGTTGGCCTTGCTTGCGTACTTCAATTCCCTTCAATGCTTCGACCCGCTGGATCTTGTCGGAGGTTCCCATAAAGTCCCACACCTGATCCTCGACTCTGGCGCCCTTCAAGCGGCCCTCTTTTCCACCTTTCATTCCCTCGGCTAAGAGATCTAAAGGTCGATGCAGCCAGTGGTCGGCGTGGAACAAGTCAACCACATATACTTTGCCAAACTTGTGCAGCAGGTAGCTGTAGCGAGTATCACCCACGTCGATCTTGAGGTGATCCTCACGCGCTTTCTCCTTACCAGTCGAAGTGGAGAGATAAAGGAATCGATCGCGGGCAGCCTTCAGGTCTCCGCGAGTTGCCCTCATACCGCGCCGGGCAGCATGGTCCGCAGCGCTATCGATGAGCGTGTTTCCCTCTATCTCGAACTCTGTAAGCGGTACGACGGAGGCTACGTGGGCGGCCTCAAGTCTTTCCGGATCTTCCAGCTTTGCCCTGACCAGCGAGCAGAGCCCGGCCAGCAGGGCCACGAACTCTTCCCTTCCGAGGCCATCCCAAGAATCACGAACGAGGTCGGGGTTAAGCAGCGCGAGAAAATCTTCAAGCGCCTTCAATAACCAGGCTTGAAACCTGTAACCGGATCTTCCGTCCTCGGCAATTTCGTAGTGGGAAGAAAACAAGCCGACACGGTTTCCGAGGTTATCACGCTCCGGTCCCTCGTAGGGATCAGGGACCGACACCGAGGCCTTGGAAAATTCGCCCACGGGGCTGAAAGGACTAAAGTACCGGTGCTTTCGCTCGTCCAAGGAAGCGGTGAGTATGTTTAGCTGCCGAAAGTCTCCCTCTAGAGGCCGGAAGCCTTTCTCCGAAACCCTCATCTACAAGCCCAGCCTGAACCCGACTTTGTAGAGGGCGGACTCGAAGTAGGTTTCGGCGAGGTTGAGCAAGCTCAAGAAGGTTCTGGCGAACTGTTCTTGCTCGTTTTTCGCGATCGCGCCACCATAATAGACTAAGTTATGAACTAAGTCATCTAATAGCGAATTCCGAGCGACGCCATTTTCTCTAACGAGTCGCGGTGCGCCTATAAAGGGAGACGGAGAGCGGTATGCAGATGGCGAGTATCCCGATGCACCACGCCAGCGCGATCCAGCCGTGGTTATCCACGGGCTGGTCGAGGAGCAAGCCGCGCACGGCGTCCACTACCTGCGTGATGGGCTGGTGGTCGGCGAAGGCTTTGAGCGGGCCGGGCATGCCGTCGGTCTGGACGAAGGCGCTGGAGGCGAAGGTCAGCGGGAAGAGCCAGATGAAGCCAGCCGACTGGACCGCCTCGACGCTTCGGATGAGGAGACCGATGGTGGCACCGATCCAGGAGAACGCGAAGCTGAGAAGGAGCAGCAACCCGATGGTCGCCGCCCATCCCGCCAGGTCTGCTTCGGGACGGAAGCCGACCAGAAGCCCCACGACGAGCATCACCGCGACCACGAACATGTTCCTGACCAGGTCCGCGACGGTGCGGCCCGTGAGCACTGCTGAACGCGCCATCGGCAGGGAGCGGAATCTATCCACGAGCCCCTTCTGGAGGTCTTCGGCGAGCCCGATGCCGGTCGCCACGCCGCCGAAAGCCACGGTCTGGACGAAGATACCGGCCATCAGGAAGTTGACGTAGGAAGTGCCAGTAACATCTATCGCGCCGCCGAAGACGTAGCGGAACAGGAGCACGAACATCACCGGCTGGATGGTGGCGAAGACCAGAAGCTCGGGGATGCGTGGGATCTGGATTAGGTTGCGCTTCGCCAGAACCCAGCCGTCGGCGATGGCCCAGTAAGCCTTGCTCCTGTTTAGCGGTTTTACCTGCTCGGTGCTTACTCTTCCCGATGCACTCATGCTGCCTCCTCATCCCGGTGACCGTCCGTCTCCGCCACGTGTCCGGTGAGGGCCAGGAACACGTCGTCGAGCGTGGGACGGCGCAGGCCCAGGTCGTCAACCTCCACTCCGGTGGTGTCGAGATCTCGCACAATAGCGGCGAGCAGCCCCGCGCCTCCTTCGACGGTTGCGCTGGCTTCGCGGCGCTCGGAGTCCATACGTACTTCTCCGAGAGCGTGGCGTTCCAGGATGCGGGATGCGGCTGCGAGGTCGGAACCTTCGCTCACGGTGAGTTCCACCCGCTCGCCGCCGATCCGCGCCTTGAGTTCGTCGGCGGTTCCTTCGGCGATCACACGTCCGGTGTCCACCACCGCGATCCTGTCGGCCAGCCGGTCGGCCTCGTCGAGGTACTGCGTGGTGAGAAGGAGCGTGGTTCCACCTTCCACCAGCTCCCCGATTATGTCCCACATGGCCAGGCGGCTGCGGGGGTCGAGGCCGGTGGTCGGCTCATCCAGGAACAGCACCGGCGGCGAGAAGACGAGGCTCGCGGCGAGGTCGAGGCGGCGGCGCATACCGCCGGAGTAGGTCTTCACCAGCCGCGAGGCGGCGTCCGTGAGGTCGAAGCGCTCCAGAAGCTCTCTTGCTCTCTTGCGGGCATACGCTCTCGGCAGATGGTACAGACGCCCGACCATCTCCAGGTTCTCGTAGCCGGTGAGGTACTCGTCCACGGCGGCGTACTGTCCGGTGAGCCCGATGCGCGAGCGCAGTTCATCGGCCTGCCGGACGACATCGAGGCCGGCGACCTCGGCGTGTCCGGCGTCGGGCTTGAGCAGGGTGGTCAGGATGCGAACGGCTGTGGTCTTCCCGGCTCCGTTGGGTCCCAGCAGGCCGAGGACCGTGCCTTCCTCGACCGAGAGGCTCAGCCCGTCCAGAGCGCGCGTTTTGCCGTAGCTCTTCTCCAACCCTTCGGCCCGTATTGCGGAGCTGCCGTTCGCCATGCGGTGACCTTTCGTCGGTTATGCGGTGCCTTCCATAATTAAACTGCAGGAATCAGCGTATACACACGGTGAGTTACGCACGGTGGCAGCGAAGGTTTCCGGAGACTCGCGAAACCGCAGGTGCCGGTATACTGCCGGACGCGGGCCGGGGCTCCGCTGCGCCGGTCCGAACAGGTTCATTCTATTCGGGAGAGGAGGAGAATGAGGGTTTGCGAGGTGATCGGCCGCACGCTCGCCGACCGGGGTGTGGAGGTGTTCTTCGGGCTCGTCGGCAGCGGAAACTTCACCGTGGTGGACGCCCTGCAGAAGGCCGGGGCGAAATTCTACTCCGCGCGCCACGAGTGCGGAGCGGTGATGATGGCCGACGGGTACGCGAGAGCGAGCGGGAAGGTGGGCGTGTGCAGCACCCACCAGGGGCCGGGGGTCACGAACGCCCTGACCGGGCTGACGGAGGCCGCGAAGAACCGCACCCCTCTGCTGTTGCTCGCCGCCGACACGCCACCGGAGACCCTCTGGTCGAACTTCAAGATAGACCAGGGCGCAATAGCCGAGAGAGCCGGGGCCGTCGCCGAGCGGGTGCGCTCTCCCGAAACCGCCGCCGAAGACACCGCCCGCGCGTTGCGCCGAACGCAGGTCGAACGCCGCCCCGTGGTGCTCAACATCCCGATAAACCTCGCGGAGATGCCCTGTCCCGACGAGCCGCAGATGCCCGACGTGCCGGAGCTGGAGCCGCCGCGTCCGGGGGAGCGTTCGGTCGCCAGGGCCGCGGACCTGCTCGAAACTTCGGAGCGGCCCGTGATCCTGGCTGGCCGCGGGGCCGTTCTCTCCGGGGCGCGAAAGGAGCTGGAGGCGCTCGCGGAGAGGGTCGGGGCGCTTCTGGCGACGACCGCGATGGGTCACGGGCTGTTTGCCGGGAACCCGTACTGCGTCGGCATCGCGGGCGGCTTCTCTTCGCCGCTCGCCGTCGAGCTGCTCTCCCGCGTGGATCTCGTGCTCGCGTTCGGCGCCTCGCTCAACCGCTGGACCGTCCGCCACGGCAGGCTTTTTCCCAGTGATGCAAGTGTCGTACAGGTGGATCTGGACGAAGAGGTGATCGGGGCTTTGCATCGGGCTGATGCCGGGGTCGTCGGCGACGCCGCGGCGAGCGCGAGGGATATGGTACGAGAGCTGGAGCGCCGCGGCGTGCGGAAGAGCGGCCTCCGCGGCGAGGAGATGGAGCGAGAGATCTCGGCCCGCCGCTGGCGCGAGGAGCCTTACGAGGACGAGGGAACCTCCGAGTTCATAGACCCGCGGACCCTGAGCATCGCGCTCGACGACCTCTTGCCGGAGGAGCGGACGGTCGCCACCGACTCCGGGCACTTCCTCGGTTATCCGGCGATGTACCTGAGCGTCTCCGACGAGCGGGGCTTCGTGTTCCCGAACGCCTTCCAGTCGGTGGGGCTGGGGCTCGGCAGCGGTATCGGCGCGGCGATAGCCCGCCCGGACAGGATCTCCGTGGCCGCCATCGGGGACGGCGGCGCGCTCATGGCCCTGGGAGAGCTGGAGACGGCGGCGCGCTACCGGCTGCCGATGGTGGTTTTGATCTACAACGACGCCGCCTACGGCGCGGAGGTCCACCACTTCGGCCCGATGGGACACCCCGTGGACTCCGTGCGCTTCCCTGACACCGACTTCGCCGCCCTCGCCGGCGCGGCGGGAGCCACGGGCATCACCGTCCGCTCCCCCGACGACCTCGCGCCACTCAAGGAGTGGCTCGGCAGACGCGACGGGCCGCTCGTCATAGACGCCAAGGTCAACCCCGACGTGCGGGCCGAATGGCTCGAAGAAGCGTTCCGCGCACACTGAGAAGGAGGGAAGATGGCCCAGAACCCTGTTTCGTCGCTCATCGGGGCGCTGGCGGATGGCTCCGTGGAGATAGTGGACCTCACCCAGCCGCTCAGCGAGAAGACCCCGGTCATCAAGCTGCCCGAGCAGTTCGAGCAGACGCCGAGGTTGAAGAGGCACGAGATCAGCCGCTACGACGAGCGCGGCCCGGCGTGGGCGTGGAACTGGCTGGAGCTCGGGGAGCACACCGGCACCCACCTGGACGCCCCGATCCACTGGGTAACGGGCCGCGAAGGGCTCGACGTCTCCCGGATACCGCCGAGCCACCTCGTCGGACCGGCGGTCGTGATAGACAAGTCCGCCGAGAGCGCCGAAGACCCCGACTACGTGCTGACGGTGGATGAGATCCGGAGCTTCGAGTCGGAGCACGGCCCGCTCCCGGAGGGCGGGTGGCTGCTTTTGCGCACGGGCTGGGACGCCCGCGCCCACGACGAGGAGCTCTTCCTCAACGCCGCCTCGGGCAGGCCGCAGTCTCCCGGCTTCGATGCCGAATGCGCCCGCTGGCTCGCCGAGGAGTCGCCGCTCGTCGGCGTCGGGGTGGAGACGGTGGGCATAGACGCGGGCGCGGCGGCGGAGTTCGACCCGCCGTTCCCCGTCCACTACTACCTGCTCGGCGCGGGCAAGTACGGCGTAACCCAGCTCGCCAACCTCGCCTCCCTGCCGCCGACCGGTGCGCTGCTCGTCGTCGCCCCGCTCAAGCTCGTGGACGGAACCGGCAGCCCCGTGCGCGCCTTCGCCCTGGTGCCGCGCGGCTAGCAGGACCGCCCAACTTCCCCGATGGCGCTCCCGGAGCTCCTTCCGCGCCTCCCGCAGCTCGTCCGGGCGGCCCGTCCACAACTTCGGGGGCATCCCGTGTCCGGGCTCGTCGAGAGTCCCGGCTCCAGAGACCGGCTGAAACCCTCATCCCGCAGCCGGCCATCAACTCGGCGCTGCTCGACGCGGAGCGCTTGACGAAAGAGGCGCACGAGCGGGGAGCGGAGATCGGCTCCGACGCCGCGCACTCCACATAGGCTCCCTCCCCCACACCTTCCCGGAGCTGGGCGGGGACTTCGCCCCGTGGTGCAGCTACAAGCACCCCAACGGCGGCCCCGGGGCGGTGGCGGGACCGTACGTGAACCGGGCTCATTTATGTAGACGCTCCCTCCCACCTCGACGACGCAGGGGCGGAAAGGCGGCGGCGCCGATCCTCTCGCGATGTAGGCGGGGGTGTCGATCAGGGCCTGTGTCGAGCGCTGGGCCTGCTCGATCCCGTCGCGCAACGCCTCTTCGGCGCCACGCACGATGTTCTTCTCGCGCACCACCTCTGATACCCGCCGGCCAACACCAGACCCGGACGACCTTTCCCGGCGCGAAGGGGCTCTCTCCGAAGACGTGCAGGGCTTGCCTGGCATGGCCTGCCATCCCGTCGGCACCGGCAAGACCCTGTTCTCACCGATCCTCCGCCAGCGGGCCACCGCTCGTCCATCTCGAGGGCAGAAGACGGCCACGATCGCCTGCAGCGGGCAACCATAGGCCAGGGGCACCACCGTCAAAACCAACTCTCCTTGGCTTCTTGTGCATCCCGTAGAGAGACCGATGCCTTTGGTGGCTGGAGAGAACGTCCGGCCACAGCGCTTGCAGCGGGGATCTTTTGGCCGTGGGATCGCGATGCGGCCTCCGCCGGGGCGGCCGCAGGCGCGGCAGCCGTCGGTTTGACGGGATCTGCTGGTGCAGATCCATGCGCACACGCCCCCTCCTCCGGGGTTCGGCGAAGGAAGCCCAGAAGAAAGGTTGACCCAAAAATATTTTAAATTTAAACTATCTTGGTATGCGGACAGTGTAGGTGCGGGACGGGATGATGGAGCCATGAAGATCGTTTGCATCGGGGGAGGACCGGCGGGGCTGTATTTCGGGATCTCGCTGAAGCTGCGCCAGCCGGAGCATGAGGTCACAGTCATCGAGCGCAATCCCTGCGGTGTAACCTTCGGGTGGGGGGTGGTGTTCTCGGACCAGACGCTGGGAAACCTGCACGCGAACGACCCGAAGAGCGCGCGCAGGATCCAAGAGAGCTTCGCGCACTGGGACGACATCGCGGTACATGTAGGGGGGAAGGAGATCACGCGCTCCGGCGGGCACGGCTTCGTAGGCATCGCCCGCAGGAGGCTGCTGGAGATCTTGACCGAGCGGGCGGTCGAGCTCGGCGTCGAGGTGCAGTTCGAGCGTGAGGTGGAGGACCTTTCCGAGTTCGCGGATGCGGATTTGATCGTCGCCAGCGACGGGGCCAACAGCAAGGTGCGGGAGCGTTATGCCGAGAAGTTCGGACCCAGCATAGACGTGCGCCGCAACAAGTACATCTGGCTCGGCACCCGCAAGCTCTTCGACGCCTTCACCTTCGCCTTCGAGAAGACCGAGGCCGGGTGGGTCTGGATCCACGCCTACCGCTTCGACCGGGATACCAGCACCTGCATCGTGGAGTGCTCCCCGGAGACCTGGAAGGGGTTGGGCTTCGACCGGATGGAGCCGGAGGAGAGCATAGCGCTCTGCGAGGAGATCTTCGCCCCCTACCTCGACGGGCACGGCCTGATCAACAACATGCGCCACCTGGGCAAGGCCCCCTGGCTGAACTTCCGGCGCATCAGCAACGAGCGCTGGTTCTACGACAACATCGTGCTAATAGGCGACGCGGCCCACACCGCGCACTTCTCCATCGGCTCCGGGACAAAGCTCGCCCTGGAGGACGCCATCGCGCTCGCCGAGAAGCTGCAGGAGCACGGAGCTGGCCGGCAACCATACGGGTGGGCTCTAAAGGATGCGCTCGAGAGCTACGAGGCGGAGCGCCGCCTCGAGGTCCTCAAGCTGCAGAGCGCGGCCCGCAACTCGACCGAGTGGTTCGAGAACGTCCCGCGTTACATCAACAGCCTGGAACCCATTCAGTTCGCCTACTCCCTGCTCACCCGCAGCCAGCGCGTCAGCCACGAGAACCTCCGCCTGCGCGACCGGAACTGGCTCGAGAAAATGGAGAGATGGTTCGCGGGGCGCTCCTTCGGCAAACCGCCCAAAGACCCCGTACCGCCCATGTTCACGCCGTTCAGCCTGCGCAACATGGAGCTCATGAACCGTGTCGTTGTCTCGCCGATGGCGATGTACAGCGCCGAAGACGGCACCCCGAACGACTTCCACCTCGTCCACTGGGGCACCCGCGCCCAGGGCGGAGCGGGACTGGTCTTCACCGAGATGGCCTGCGTGACGCCCCAGGGACGCATCAGCCCCGGCTGCTGCGGGATGTACAAGCCCGAGCACGAGGCCGCGTTCAAACGCATCGTGGACTTCGTCCACACCCACACCCACGCCAAGTTCGCCCTCCAGCTCGGACACTCCGGCATCAAGGGCTCCACCCGGCGCGGGTGGGAAGGAGCGGACCAGCCGCTGGAGGAGGGCAACTGGGAGGTCATCGGGCCGTCGCCGGTGCCCTGGAGCGAGGACAACCAGATCCCGCGCGAGATGACGTATGAAGACATGGAAGAGGTGAAGGAAGCCTTCGTGCGCGCCACAAAGATGGGAGAGCGAGCCGGCTTCGACATGCTGGAGCTGCACTGCGCCCACGGCTACCTGCTCTCTTCGTTCATCACGCCGCTCCTGAACAGGCGCACCGACGAGTACGGCGGCTCGCTGGAGAACCGGCTGCGCTATCCGCTGGAGGTCTTCCGGGCCATGCGCGAGGTGTGGCCGGAGGAGAAGCCCATGAGCGTTCGCATCTCCGCGACGGACTGGGTGGACGGCGGGATCACGGCCGATGACGCGGTCGAGATAGCGCGCGCCTTCTGGGAGACGGGCGCCGACCTCATAGACGTCTCCGCCGGCCAGACCAGCCCCGACGCCAGGCCCGTCTACGGGCGCATGTTCCAGACCCCTTTCAGCGACCGCATCCGCAACGAGCTGGGCATAGCAACCATGGCCGTGGGCAACATCTGGGAGGCGGATCACGTGAACAGCATCATCGCCGCCGGGCGCGCCGACCTGTGCGCGCTGGCCCGGCCCCACCTCTACGACCCCTACTGGACCCTGCGGCGGGCCATCGAGCTTGGCTACGACGGCGTGCCGTGGCCGGATCAGTACCTCTCCGGCAAGGCACAGCTCAAGCGCAACGTAGAGCGCGCCAGCCAGATGGCGCAGGTGATCTAGGGAGAGGGTGGCGCTTTGGGTGAGAATTTCGACGGCCCGCACGCCCTGATCACCGGCGGCAGCACCGGCATCGGGGCCGCCATCGCCCGCCGCCTCTCAGCCTCCGGCGCCCGGCTGACCCTGGCCGGACGGCGCCCCGAACCCCTGAAGAAAACGGCGGCGAGCCTGAGAGAGGCCCAGGCGGTGCCGTTCGACGTAACCGACGAGGCCGCGGTGGAGGAAGGGGTCTCGATAGCCATCGAACGCTATGGCCCGGTGGACATCCTGGTCAACAACGCCGGGGCCGCCGGGTCCGCGCCGTTCACGAAGACGACCCCAGACGCCTGGCGCGCCACGCTGGAGGCAAACCTGACCGGCGTGTTCCTGGTGAGCCGGGCGGTATTGCCCGCGATGCTCGAGCGCGGGAGAGGGCGCATCGTCAACATCGCCAGCACCGCCGGCCTGAAGGGCTATGCCTACGTCGCCGCCTACTGCGCCGCCAAGCACGGGGTCATCGGGCTCACCCGGTCGCTGGCGCTGGAGGTGGCGAGAGAGGGGATCACGGTGAACGCCGTCTGTCCCGGCTACACGGAGACGGAGCTCCTGGAGCGCAGCGTCGCCAACATCGTGGAGAAGACCGGCGCGAGCGAGGAGGAGGCGCGCGGGCAACTGCTTCGCGTCAACCCGCAGGGGCGCTTCGTACGGCCGGAGGAGGTGGCGGAGACGGTCGCCTGGCTCGTCGGTCCGAACTCCGGGGCCATAAACGGACAGGCCATAGCCGTAGCAGGAGGGGAGGTTTAGTGCAGAGAGAGATCACCGGCGTTTCGACCAAGGACACCCTGCGGCTCTGGCTGCGGCTGCTCTCGCTCACCAACATGGTCGAAGGGCGTCTGCGCCGGAACCTGAGAGCACATTACGGCGTCACCCTGCCCCGCTTCGACGTGATGGCCGCCCTGTACGACAAAGAGCCCGCAGGGGCGAGCATGGGGGATATCGCACAGCGCCTGCTGGTGACCAACGGCAACGTTACGGGCATCGTGGAGCGTCTGGAGAGGGAAGGGCTGGTTCGCCGCCGACAGAGGCCCGAGGACCGCCGCAGTTACATCGTGCGCCTGACGGAGGAGGGCCGGAGATCGTTCGAGGCGATGGCGAAAGACCTCGAAGGGTGGGTCGCCACCATGTTTGCGGGACTGGATGAGGAGGAGATCGGGCACCTCGCAGAGCTGCTGGGGAAAGCCAAGCGCTCGGTCCGGAGCACCGCCGGGGAGGAGGGATAGCTTGAACACCACAGAGATGACGGGCCACGCGCCGAAACACTTCGAGTGGGAGGCCGAAGGCGGCGTCGCCACCATAACCCTGACCGGAGCGGAGCGGAAGAACCCGCTCACCTTCGACTCCTACGCCGAGCTGCGCGACACGTTCCGGGAACTGGCGCACGCCGGGGACATCAAGGCGGTTGTCCTCACCGGCGCCGAGGAGAACTTCTGCTCCGGCGGGGATGTGCGCGACATCATCGGCCCGCTCACGCAGATGGACATGGGCGGGCTCTTGCGCTTCACCCGGATGACCGGAGATCTGGTAAAGGCCATGCGGGGCTGCCCGCAGCCCGTGATCTCGGCTATAGACGGCGTGTGCGTCGGGGCGGGCGCGGCCATCGCCACGGCCTCCGACATCCGGCTCGGCACGCCCCGCGCGAAGGTCGCCTTCCTGTTCACCCGCGTCGGGCTCGCGGGCTGCGACATGGGCTGCTGCGCCATGCTCCCCCGCATAGTGGGGCAGGGCCGCGCCTCGGAGCTGCTGTTCACCGGGCGCACCATGGAGGCGGAGGAGGCAGAGCGCTGGGGCTTCTTCAACCGCCTCGTCGAGCCGGAGGAGTTGTTGGGGGAGGCCAGAGAGCTGGCCCGGAACCTCGCCTCCGGCCCCAACTTCGCCCACGGCATGACCAAGACCATGCTGAACCAGGAGTGGAACATGAGCCTGGAGACCGCCATCGAAGCGGAAGCGCAGGCGCAGGCTATCTGCATGCAGACAAAAGACTTCGAGCGCGCCTACCGCGCCTTCATCGAGAAGCGCCGGCCGGAGTTCGAGGGGGATTGAGATGCCCGACCGCAGCTACCTCGGCTGGCCGTTCTTCGAGGACGGACACCGCGAGCTCGCCCGCAAGCTGGATGCCTGGGCCCGGGAGAACATCCGCCCGCTCCCCGAAGCGCACGAGGACACCGTGGACGACCTCTGCCGGAAGCTGGTGGCCCTGCTAGGAGAGGCCGGCTGGCTGGAATACGCCGCCTCCGAAAAGCTCGACGTGCGCTCGCTGTGCCTGCTGCGGGAGACCCTCGGCTACCACCACGCACTCGCCGACTTCGCCTTCGCCATGCAGGGGCTCGGAAGCGGAGCCATCTCCCTCTTCGGCTCGAAGGAGCTGAAAGAGCGATATCTGCCCGGCGTCCGGGAAGGGAAGAAGATAGCCGCCTTCGCCCTCTCCGAGCCGGAGGCGGGCTCCGACGTCGCCGCCGTCTCCACCACCGCAACCGAAGACGAAGACCACTACGTCATAGACGGCACGAAGACCTGGATCTCCAACGGCGGTCTGGCCGACTTCTACACCGTGTTCGCCCGCACCGGCGAAGCGCCGGGAGCGAAGGGCCTGAGCGCCTTCGTGGTGGACGCCGGCACCCCGGGCTTCGAGGTCGCCGAGCGCATCCCCGTCATGGCCCCGCACCCGCTGGCGAAGCTGAAGTTCGAGAACGTTCGGGTCCCGAAGGACCGGATGATCGGCGAGCCCGGTCAGGGGTTCCGGATCGCGATGGCGACGCTGGACGTGTTCCGCTCCACGGTGGGAGCCGCCGCCCTCGGCTTCGCCCGCCGCGCCCTGGACGAGGCGCTGAAGCGCGCCACGAACCGGGAGCTCTTCGGCGCGCCCATGAGCGAGCTGCAGCTCGTCCAGGGCAAGCTCGCGGACATGGCTCTGGGCGTGGACGCCAGCGCGCTGCTCGTCTACCGCGCCGCCTGGACGAAAGACCGCATCGCCGACCGCGTAACCCGCGAGGCGGCGATGGCGAAGCTGCACGCCACCGAGACCGCGCAGAGAGTAATAGACGAGGCGGTCCAGATCTTCGGGGGTCTCGGGGTGACCTCCGGCCATCCGGTGGAGCGTCTCTACCGGGAGATCCGGGCCCTGAGGATCTACGAGGGAGCCTCCGAAGTGCAGAAGGTCATCATCGCGCGCCAGGTGATAAAGCAATCCGGCGAGTCAGCAGAGCCGACTGTCTGATCCGCTGGGGGAAAGGAGGAGTTCATGGAGACCTATACCGCACACCTCGACACGTTCGCCTGTGACAACCTGCCGCCACGGGAGGCGTGGCCGGAGTTCGTCTTCGACCTGCCGGAGCTAAGCTACCCGGAGCGGCTGAATGCCGCCGCAGAGCTGCTGGACAAAATGGTCTCCGGGCGGCCCGCCGTACACACGGACGAGGGAGCGTGGAGCTACCGGGATCTGCTGGAGAAGGCGAACAGGATCTCGCGCGTCCTGACTGAAGACATGCACCTCGTGCCGGGCAACCGGGTGCTGTTGCGCGCGCCCAACACGCCCATGCTGATAGCGGCCTGGTTCGCCGTGCTCAAAGCGGGCGGTATCGTGGTGGCGACCATGCCGCTGCTCCGCAAGCCGGAGCTTCTCAAGATCATCGGCAAGGCGCAGGTGACCCACGCCCTCACCGACGCCCGCCTCACGGAAGACCTGGAGGCCGCCCGCGCCGGGCAGCCGGTCCTGGAGAACGTCATGACCTTCGGGCCGGGCGGGGAGCTGGAGGAACGCATGGCCTCAAAGCCCGCGGACTTCGAGACGGTGGAGACCGCCGCCGAGGACGTTGCGATCATCGCCTTCACCTCGGGGACGACCGGGGAACCAAAGGGCTGCATGCACTCCCACCGCGACCTCCTCGCGGTGTGCGACACCTTCGGCAAGCGCGTCCTGAAGGCGCAGCCGGACGAGGTCTTCACCGGCACGCCGCCGCTCGCCTTCACCTACGGTCTCGGCGGGTACACCCTGTTCCCGATGCGGGCCGGAGCCTCGGTGCTGCCCATCGAGAAGCCGGGGCCCGACGCGCTCCTCGAAGCTATCGAGAGGCGCGGGGCGACCACCATCTTCACTGCGCCGACCGGCTACCGCGCTCTGCTGGACAGCATCGGGGAGATAGACGCCTCCTCCCTCAGAAAGTGCGTCTCGGCGGGAGAGCCCCTGCCCGCCGCTACCTCGGACGCCTGGTTCGAGAAGACGGGCGTGAGGATCATAGACGGCATCGGCTCCACGGAGATGCTGCACATCTTCATCTCCGCCTCCAGGGAAGACATCCGCCCCGGCTCCACCGGCAAACCGGTCCCGGGGTATCGGGCGAGGGTCGTCGCTGATGACATGAGCCCCCTGCCTCCCGGCGAGGTCGGCAAGCTCGCGGTGAAGGGACCGACCGGCTGCCGCTACCTCGCGGATCCTCGTCAGGCCGACTACGTCGTGGACGGGTGGAACATAACCGGCGACTCCTACAGGATGGACGAAGACGGGTACTTCTGGTTCCAGGCGCGCACGGACGACATGATCATCTCCGCCGGCTACAACATCTCCGGCCCCGAGGTCGAGGCGGCTCTCCTGGGCCACCGGGCCGTAAGCGAGTGCGCCGTCGTCGCTTCCCCCGACGAGGAACGCGGGAACATCGTCAAAGCATTCGTCGTGTTGCGCGAAGGGGCGAGCGGCGGCCCCGAGCTGGTCAAGGAGCTGCAGGACTTCGTGAAGGGGCGCATCGCGCCGTACAAGTACCCGCGGGCCGTGGAGTTCGTGGACGAGCTGCCCAAGACGCAGACCGGCAAGATCCAGCGCTTCAAGCTACGCGAGCGGGAGCAGGAGCGGGCCGCACCCCAGGGAAGCGTCTCCTGATGGAGAGGCTGCAACCGCCGGGCTGGGCGCGACCGAGAGGTTACGCCAACGGCATCGCAGCCGCCGGAAGGCTGGTGTTCGTGGCCGGTCAGGTGGGCTGGGACGAGACGGAGACTTTCCGCACCCGAGACTTCGTCGGCCAGGTGCGCCAGGCGCTGCTAAACACGCTGGCGGTGCTGGCCGAGGCCGGAGCGGGCCCCGAGCACATCGTACGCATGACCTGGTACATCACCGACCGCGAGGAGTACCTCTCCAACCTGGAAGGGCTGGGAAGGGTCTACCGGGAGGTGATGGGCAAGCACTTCCCGGCGATGTCCATGGTGCAGGTGGCGGCGCTCATCGAGGAGGAGGCGAAGGTCGAGGTGGAGACCACCGCCGTGATCCCGGAAGAAGACTGAAGCAGCGCCGCGGGCGCCGAAGCAGACTCTCACGGCGGTGTTGTAAGCCGGACTCTGGCCATTATGCTGCATGGCAAACCATGTCGGGCCTTGCCCGTAATCTTCTGCAAATCGATGGCCGGCTAGAAAGGAGGGGACATCCTCCAAGATGGCCGGTGTCTCTGAAGTGCCGGATCGTCGAGAGGACGCTTCGGCAGCTCCTGGAAGCCGAGATCCCCGGGCACGTAGGCGCAGCTCCCTACGAATGCACCCAAAGCCGCAAAGGGCACCGCAAAACGGCTACAAACCCAGGAAGCTCGAGATCAGGGGGCGATTCACCAGCGCTGCCGGTCTTCCACTAGGCGGAGAAGCTCCTTCGCCGCTCCCAGAGCAGGGAGTCGGCCTCCGAGCCGCCCAGCAGGAGTTGGCCAATCGGTGGCGAAGGACCCATCCGAAGGTGGCCGGGCACATCGAGGAGTGCTTCAGCTGCCCTGGCTCTCCCGGAGGCTCACCGGCGGCGCCTCCGCACCACCAGCGGTCCCGGAGAGGCTCAACCAGGAGATAAGAAGCGCAGAGAACGAGGTGGTGAGGAATCTTCCCCAACAGAGAGGCGTGCCTGAGGCTGGTTACGGCCATAGCCGTCGAGCAATCGGAGGAGTGGGTTACGGGAAGGCGCCATCTCCGGTTGGTCCCGCCTGCCGGAGCGCAGAACGCACCCTTCCCGTCCTACCCGGAGCAGAGAGCCCCCGGCCACCATCCCCCCTTGAGCCCGGCCCACGCCGCAACATCTCGAGGCCTTTTTAGAAGCGCCTCCATGTGCTACCCTTTGTGGCGCTTGGGCCCGTAGCTCAGTTGGGAGAGCGCCGCCTTCGCATGGCGGAGGTCACGAGTTCGAGTCTCGTCGGGTCCACTTCTTTTTGCCCAGGATTTGCAGGGATAGAAAGCTTGGCAGCACCACCGCGCTCGTCGTTCCCCGAGGGAGCAGGAGAAGCTCCACCACCATCGCCCGCGCAGCCTCTCTTCCACACCGGGCCACACCGGTCGCCGGGGATTGCCGCTCGCAGGCGCCACGGGTAGGGTAGACTACTTCCTGCATGTGGCAGGGCTGCGGTCGAGACCCTCTTGAACGACTCGCCGCGATACGAGTAAAGGCAACTTGCAGAACGTATTAGGCAACCGCTACCGGATCCTGCGCACCCTCGGAAAGGGCGGTATGGGGAGGGTCTACCTCGCACACGATGAGGTCTTGGACCGTGAAGTGGCGCTCAAGGTCCTTTACAGGGACCTTGCGGAGCACGAGGACTTCGTCGAGAGGTTCAAGCGTGAGGCCAGGAGCGCCGCCTCTCTCTCGCACCCCAACATCGTCTCGGTGCACGACCTCGGGGTGACTGGCGATGGATCCCACTTCATCGCCATGGAGTACGTCTCGGGCGGCACCCTGGAGTATCTCCTCAAAAGAGAAGGTTTCCTGCCCCCGGAGAGGGCCCGCCGCATCGCCGCTCAGATCGCCTCCGCGCTCGGCGCGGCCCACGAGCGGGGCGTGATACATCGTGACGTGAAGCCCCAGAACGTGCTCCTCACCGGTAGTGGCGACGCGAAGGTGGCGGACTTCGGGATCGCCCGGGCCGCGGCCCTGACCACACTCACCGGCACCGGTTTCGTGCTGGGAACCGCCCGCTACATCTCTCCGGAGCAGGCCAGGGGCGAGCCGGTGGGCCCGCCGAGCGACCTCTACTCTTTAGGCGTCGTCCTCTACGAGATGCTCACCGGAGAGGTTCCCTTCAACGCCGAGACGCCCATAGGGCTCGCCATGAAGCACATGAGCGACGTGCCGCGTCCGCCGAAGGAGGCGAACCCCGCCGTTCCGGACGACCTGAACGACCTGGTCATGCGCCTCCTCTCCAAGGCCCCCGAAGAGAGGCCCAAAGACGCCTCGGCGCTGATCGACGAGCTGGAAGGCACATCCTCGGGCGAGGCTGCGACCGTGCCGGGGCCCTCGAGAGATGCCACGGCGCCCATGAACCGGCGTGCGGCCGGAAGGACGGGAGCGACGAGAGCCCACGTGCCTCCGCCCGTCGTCTCGCCCTCCGGGACCGCCGCTTCCGGAGTAGAAGCCCCCCACCCTTTCCGGCGCGTGTGGGCGGCGTTCGTAGTCGGGATACTCGCGGTGCTGCTGGCAGGCGGCATCTGGACGATGGCTCCCTCCGGGCTGGGGCTTGGCGGCCGGCTCCTCGGAGAGGCGGATGCACCGCCCTCCCCCGGCGCTTCGGAGCCCCCGCAAGAGAAACGAGATCCCGGCTCCACCCCGCCTGCACCCGACGACGCCGGGTCCGAACTGTCACCCGCAGGCAAAGATCCCCCTGCCTCCGACGAGCCCGAGGATCCGACGCCGGCCGAGACATCCGCCGAGCAGGAGTTCGTCTCCGACTACTACGAGGCCGTGGCCCGCGAGGACTGGCAGGCCACCTACTCGATGCTCGACCGAACCTCACGAGCAAAGTTCTCCGAACAGGAGTGGGTCGCGGCGCAGGAGGCCAGGGTTGCGGCCACCGCCCCTCCCCCCGTGCAATACGCGGTCATAAAGAACCTCCGCGGTGACGCGGCGGGAGCCACGATCACGGTGGTGCTCGGATATGCAGATGGCACGGAGGAAATCCTGGACATCCAGGTCTCCGTCGAGAACGGCGAGATAAAACGCCACCTGACCGAGGAGGAGATCTCCTACCTCAGAAGCTTCATGGGAGAGAGATCACCGGGCCTCGGAGAAGAAGCGGCCGTCGAGAACGCGATCCGGGCCCACTACAGGGCCATAGGGGCCGGCGACTTCGACGAGGCCTACTCCTACTTCGGCCCGACCTTCCGCGCCACCATCAGCCGGGAGGACTGGATCGCCGACGAGGAGTCCTTCGACATCCGGTCCTCGAGGGTCAACTCCGTGGCGGTGGAGGAGGTCTCGGACGATACCGCTACCGCCACGGTGGACGTGGCCTTCGCGGACAATACCGGCACGCCCCGCTTCGTCATCACCTGGAGCCTGGTGAAGGAAGACGGGCGGTGGAAGCTCGATGAGATCATCCACGGGCAGAGAGTCGGTTGAGCGAAAGGATGCGCACGGGAAAAGCCTCCGCGCTGGTATAATCTGGCCCGTACATCGAGAGAGGCGCGAGGGAACTGGCCCAAAGACCGCCCGGCAACCTGGCTTCTCCGGAGCCAAGGTGCCAATGCCAGCCCGCCGAGAGACGGGGACGATGTAGCTCGAAACAGCCGAAGAGAGCGAACCGTACCCCTCCCTACCGGCGAGGGGTCGTCTCTTTTCCGGGCGGGTTTGTCGGGGCTTTCACCCCTCTCGCCGGAAAGGAGGCAGCCGATGAGGATAAAGGTGGAGCTGAGAGACTACGGTGGCAGGCAGGAGCTGCACGTAGACGGACTCTGCGTGCTCGCGGGAGATGAGATAGGGGCACGCGAGGCCCTGGAAGCCGTGAGCGAGCTCCTCCCCGGGGGGATGGAGTTCATGGCCGGCTCCTACAGCACCAGAGGCATGGTGAGCCTTTTCGAAGACGCCCGTCTCCCTGTAACCCCCTCCGGAGCGGCGTCGGAAAAGGCGTAGAGAAAAAGCAAGGAGGGCTGATAAAACGCCGTGCCTCCAGGCCGCGGACCGCCCCGTGCCCCGACCCTGCGGTGGGGACGGTAGCGCTCGATCCTCATGAAGCGCGCTCCCTTCCCACAGAACACCACGGCGCCAGGATCATACCGGCAGCGGTACTCCCCACCCTCCAGGTAGCGCCATATTGAACCGTGGTCAGGCTGCACGCTCGGTTTCCAATAGCCACCCAGGCTTCCCACCTCGCCACTGGGGTAACTCCGCAGGTACTACCGGGAAAGCCGACAACTCCTACATCGTCCAGCGGTGATCAGTGAGCCCTGCCGCCATCGCTGGAGTGCACCTTTCTTCGAAGCTGCGATGTTGTACCCACAAGAGGTTGTAACAAGCACCTACCAGCCACATCCCTGCCTCCAGCGTGCACCGCTTATGTGCTGCGGCGCGAGTGCAGAGTACCAAAGAAGCCAACCGGGAGCGGAAGGCGGCGTTGAGCACATCTATGTAGGCGGCATTGATTGGGCGCCGTTAAAGAGCGTTGAGACTGCTGTAACCGAGAGTGCACCGCTCCCTCGGTGCCTCGTACAACTTCCTCGATGACCTCCACCACTCGCCGACGCTCATAACGCTTTTTGACCCTCGTCACCATGACCCCCCTCGTCCAATACTAGCCTCGGACGACCTCTTTTGCCCGTTTCAAGCGGCTCTCTGAAAACGCACAGAGCCTGCTTGGCATAGCTTGAAAGCCCGTCGGTTACCAGCAAGACCTTGCTCATCGAGCCACACTCGCGCACCCGAATAAGCACCGAGCGGATCAGTCCTCGGTTGCGGCTCTCACTAACGACAGCGCCCCACCATAGCCTGCTTCTCACCTCCAACGCACAGGTCAGCCAGTAAATCTTACCGACCGCTTTTACCCGGATTTCGTCGGCCTGCACCTGTAGGAGCGCCACCCTCCCTGCCTCGATGAGGCGCTCGTGCACCCGCTTACCCCCTGCAAGCTAGCCTCCCTCTGCCAGCGAGCCACCGTACGCTCGTCCAAAGAGAAGGCGGCCACAAAATGACCTGCACCGGACAGCCGTAGGCCAGCAGGGGCACCACCGTCAAAACCAACTCCTTTGGCTTGTGCATCCTGTAGAGAGTGATGCCCTTGGTGGCCGAGAAGGTTCGGTCACAACGTTTGCAGCGGTGGCGACGCTCTTTTGGCTGTGGATCACGATGTGACCTTTGCCGGGGCGGCCGTAAGCGCGGCAATGTTGATTGTGCAGGATCTGGTTGTGCGGGTCCACGCGCGCATCCTCCTGTTGGTGACGAGCATCAACGAGAGAATGCCGCAGGACCTGTTTGTTCTTCAACTCCAGGGCTCATATCCACGGTTCCCTGGGGTGCCACCAGCATGGGTATGTAACAACAAAAATCATCCATCTGGAGTATAGAGTCTGAACAAAGGGGCGACTATACTAGCTCGTGGTAAGGTCAGTTACGAGGAAGGAGGTGCCGGTCCAAGAACATCGGTTGGTGACCAGCGGCTTCTCCGACTCAAGTTCGGATCGTCTTCAGCTCGGGAGACTTGGCTGGGCGCAAGGATTGAGGCTTTGGGTGGCCAAAGATCCGCTCTTACGCTCCGTCGCTCGTAAGAAGCCGCGTACTCGGCAAGGGCTGGCACTGCGACTGCCACTTCGCGGACGTACGTGCCGCCGACGCGGATTCCGGGCGCCCCCAAGGGACGTTCGTGGTCTTCCATTCACCGCATGACAGGATGAAGTGGGTATACAGGAAGGAGGATTTCGTGGGAGAACACGAGAACAGGGAAGCGAAGTTCGAGGGGGTAGGGCGGCCGTCTTTTGTCGAGCCGCCGCAGGATGAGCGCCAGGTCCCAACAGACTATTCGCCCCCGCAGATTTTCGTCGTGGGTAAGGCGGTCGACCTGGTGCAGAGCTACTCCAGCGGCAAGTACTCCGACGGCTACACGGGCTACTACTGGGAACGCTGAGCCTCTGGCGTCGGGGAAGAGGAGAAAAGATGCCGTTCTGGAGAAGACGAGGCAAGGGCCGTCGGTCGGATGTCAAACTCGCCAAGAGCTTAGAGCAAAGCCTTGAAGAGGGAGACGAGCTGCTTCGGCAAATAGAGGACCCGGCTAGGTACCAGGACGCCGTAAGACGCCTCTTGGCACTATCAAACGAGGACCTACGTAAGCTTAGGGGCCAGTAGTATTGCGAGGGATCGTCACGGGTAGTGACGGCGTATAGATCGCATTGCGGCTTGTACGAATCTGGATGTCGGCTGGAGTAGGAGCGCGCCTGCGCCTCGGCGATTATCGCCGAAAGAAGCAGCGGGCACAAGAGAAGAAAGCGAGAGCAAACCCATGAGAATGTTCCTGGACGAAACAACTCATCCAGGTTCGGACGAGCCGAACCTTCGAGCAACTAATTGCTATATCGAGTTGGAATTTCCGATCGACGACTCCTCGTGCGCGGTGATCTACCTTATTCCCAGGACAGAATCGTCTGTTTTCGTTGCTACCTGTTGGGGAACGACGTTCGACGAGCTTCTGTCTAATCCAAGCTCCCAGACCGTGGACATGATCACGGAGACATGGCCTACTCTGGCAACGCTACTTTACAACGGTCTCAGCGACAAGTATCGGGATGGGGCTCTCATCAAGTTGGAAGACCCCGACTACGGTGAGAACAAGTGGTTCGTTGCGTCCGTTGCCGGGAACATTAGTTTCGAGAATGCGGACACGCTGTTCGCGGATCGGACGATGGAAACCATCAACGTGGTCGTAACAAAGAGCCTGGAACTCATGGTGGAGCTTCAAGAGAAGAAACCCAATATGGCACGTGCGTTCGGCAAAGGGGTATTGACCGGACTCGGTACAGTTGCCTTGGGCGCCGTTGCCCTCGCTCTCGGTGTCGACCCCGACGACCTCCTATCTTAGGCGACTGCGAGGTGAGGAAAGTGGGGACTTATGGGTTAGCACTCTTATAGGTTTCCGAGCTTCGATATGGTGCGAACTTGAGAACGGATGCTGGAAGCGCGGACGAGGCGGCGGTAATTGACAGGTGCCACATTCTAAGCGACATCGAGCTCAGGATCCGGCGAACGTCGATAAGACGAGAGTCATACTCCTAAACCGTACCAGCCTCCGCAAATCCTCGTGGCGGACAAGGCGGTCGACCTGGTGCGAAGCTCTTCCAGCGGCAAGTACTCGGACAGCTACACGGGCTCTTATTGGAAGCACTAGACCGACATACGGTGTTGTCTTTCGGACGCCTGCATCAATCCAGGCCAACAGTTAGGAACCTGCCCTATTTCTACCCTCAGGAACATGACAGGCCCAACCAAATGATCCAAGTTGTGATCTTGCCCGAAACCTACGGTACGTCGACGGACGGACACCAATATACTTTGCCGCCGAACGTGGTGCTTCTCCTGGTACGGGACGGGACGGCGAGGCTGCTCGATCTCGATGGATACTTCCACGCCGTTTCCGCTACGGGTGCCAAGATGCTGCAAGAGACCCTTCGATGCAACCCCGAAGCGGCGGCAGAGAGGGTTGCCGCTGAGTACGGGGCAGACGTAAGCCAGGTGCGGGCAGATCTAAGCCTTTTTCTGGTCGATCTGGAACGTCGGGGTCTCGTCCGACGCTCTCGAGGGCGCTGGGGCAGGGCCGGTACGATGTTGGCCTCCCTACTCTTAACGTCGAGTTTGCGTTGCGTTGAGCTTGGCGCTCGTTTCTCGGAGGCCAAACCGCTGATTCTCTTGACCCTGGCGTATCTCTCATTCCGTCTCTTCGGTTGGACTCGGACCGTCGCGTCGTGGCAAAGATATTTCGGGGAGGTTGCCAGCCCTCAATCGTCGCAGGAAAGCGAAGGGGTGGCAAGAGCTATCGACAGCGCGGTTCGCGCGACGGCGGCGAGACACGTGTTGAACGTGGGGTGCAAAGAACGCTCTCTAACTTGTTGGGCACTTACCCGCTCGGCGAGGCTGCCTACCACCTTGGTGCTGGGGGTAGATCTCTTCCCACTGGCGAGCCACTGCTGGTGCGAACTCGACTCGCTGGTGCTTACCGACTTCGAGGACAGGTGCGAGCGGTTCACGCCCGTGCTGAGGTACGGGTGACCCAAATGCCCTACAGAGGTGCTAAACTGTGGATGTAGGGTTCTCTGTAATTAGCCGAGGCAGCATCGTCGAGTTTCGAACCTTTCCTCAAACCAATGAGGGTCGGGCAAGGTTGGTAGCCTTCTCTCGGGCGTTCGGGTGCTCCGCCATCTGCATGGGCCGGCTTTACTACCGGAACGACCTTATTGCGAACCTGGGACCGTCGCTGACCGAAAGGTTCTCAAAGAACAGAGAACCTAACGATGCAGCGCTCGCGCTGGCAGCATACCGCAAGCTCGGTCGAGAGGGACTTGAGCGCCTGGAAGGAGACTTTGCCCTTGTCATATGGGACGCCAATGAGCGCCGACTGGTCGCGTTCAGGGACCCCATGGGGGGATACCCCCTGTTTTGGGTGTGGCATGGTGAAACGATTGCCCTGAGCAACAGCATGCTCGCGCTGCTCGATTTGCTGCCGCGCCGCTCGCTGGATCTCGATTACGTGGCCGAATTCCTCATGGCGCCCGGGCAGGTGAACGAACGCGCCGGCGAGCGCTGCGCTTACGAGGGGGTACACCGCGTCTCGGCGGGCAGCGTGGTCAGCATTCACGTCTCTTCGGGACTGATCGAGCGGCGCGCACACTGGGACTGGTCGGAACTCATGGTCGATCCTGGGACCGATAGCCTCGACAAGGTTAGCGAGCAGTACGGGAACGTCCTGCGCGACGCGGTACGAGAGCGCATCCGCGGGCGTACCGTCTCTCACCTGTCCGGTGGGATGGACTCGACCGCCGTCTCCCTGATCGCGCGCGACTGGGTCCGCTCGGGCGTCGGCGAAGCGCCGCTGCACACAGTCTCGCTCGTGTACGAGCGACTCATCAACCTCAGTAGGGAGATGCCTTACCTTGAGAGCGTCCTGAGTCGAGAGAAGAACATCGTTGCGCACCGTATCCCGGCCGACGACCTGCTCGACTTCGACAGCTTCGTTGATCCGCCGTATCACGACGAGCCTTACGTGGGGCTTTGGCGTCTGGGGATGGATCGCGCGACGGTTAGCGCCACCGCCGAGATCGGGGCGGCCACCATGCTCACGGGAATAGGCGCGGACGAGATGCTGGACGTCCAGCCTTTCTACATAACCGATCTGCTACGGCAAGGACGCCTCCGCACGGCTTGGAGAGAAGCTTGCAAGTGGGCGCTGGCGGACAACTGCAGCCCGTGGGGTATCCTTGGTCCATTCGGTATCCGTAACCTGTTTCCCACTCTCCCATCCAGCAGACTAGGGCACGCTCTACTAAACCATGAACGCCAGGGCTTGGGGAGCCAGGACGACTGGACCATTTCCCCTTGGATCTTGCCCGACTTCGCTCGCCGGCATGACCTGCGAAGCCATGCGGCCAAGAACGCGCGGCGAACGTACCGCTCGCGCGGCAAGACCGGCCTGTCCTTCGCTATTCACTCGATCGAGAGCAGGATAGGCGACGTGAACCGCTGGTCCGTTGCAGCGCCCCGTGGCGTATTCGTCGCCAACCCGTTCCTCGACGTGCGCGTCCTACGCCTTGGTCTGGGCATCCAGAATAGGCTAACCCCGGAACCCGGCAGGATGAAGCCGGTGCTGGCTGAGGCCATGCGCGGCGTCCTTCCGGAGGACATCAGAACCCGTCATCGCAAGGGCCAGTTCAACGAAGTCTACTACCTTGGCCTGGCCCGCAACCGGCAGAAGCTTGAAGAGATAATCCGGCAATCTCCTGTAGAAGAGCTGGGCATCTTTGATAAAGACGTTCTGACAAGGTGCCTGCAAGAAGCCGTATTAGGGGGAGCCCACGTTAGGCAGCTGCATCGGTTGAACTTGACGCTTTCGCTGATCAAGTGGCTAAGCATGCAGAGCACATGGCAGTCGGCTAGCAACTCTAATCTCCTCAGCGCGTCAGTTCAAGTCGTAGAGAATATTTCATAGATAGGCTCAAACTCGTCCCTACATCCATCGGCACCTCCACCACGTCGCGTTTCAATCCCTTATAGGTAGGCTCAAAACGGAGTTCACCGGGGAAGGGAGGAAGGGATACACCCGGTTTCAATCCCTTATAGGTAGGCTCAAAACTCTCCCGCAGGGCGCGGGCCGGGTCGCGCAGCTCGTTATGTTTCAATCCCTTATAGGTAGGCTCAAAACCAAGGACGCCGAAGATGCCAGAGAAAGACACCTCAAGGTTTCAATCCCTTATAGGTAGGCTCAAAACGCGCGCGCGCCAAGGAGCACGGCGTCATAATCCACTAGTTTCAATCCCTTATAGGTAGGCTCAAAACTCTCGATGTCGGCCCTTGGGGGCTTCAGCTCCTCCTTGTTTCAATCCCTTATAGGTAGGCTCAAAACTCGCGGGGCAGGGGGCCGGGGCGCGGGTGGTGGGGCAGTTTCAATCCCTTATAGGTAGGCTCAAAACGGGCCAGCTCCCGCCCAAGGCGCTCCGCGTCCTCACCGTTTCAATCCCTTATAGGTAGGCTCAAAACAGGGATCTGAGGCTAATGCCGTGACTCTGGGTGAGCGTTTCAATCCCTTATAGGTAGGCTCAAAACCGTCCATATCCTCCCCGCCCTCGGCGGGGCGCGCCTGTTTCAATCCCTTATAGGTAGGCTCAAAACGGTTTTTGAAGGGCTGGAAAGAAGCTTACTCGTAGGGTTTCAATCCCTTATAGGTAGGCTCAAAACGCGCTGCTTCGCCTCGCTGCGTACCGGTGTGGAGCAGGTTTCAATCCCTTATAGGTAGGCTCAAAACCCTCGCGCGGCACGCCGCTGAACGCCCGCAACCTCGTGTTTCAATCCCTTATAGGTAGGCTCAAAACCACTTCCACGTCCGAGCGCATGACGTCCTCGGCCACGTTTCAATCCCTTATAGGTAGGCTCAAAACTCGAATCCAGCATCGCCCACTCCCAAAACCGCTTATTGTTTCAATCCCTTATAGGTAGGCTCAAAACAGTCCAGCGTCCAGCCCTCCGGCTCTCCCCGCGGCCGTTTCAATCCCTTATAGGTAGGCTCAAAACGTTGGCTCTACTTTTGAGTAGAGGTATACTGCTGACAGTTTCAATCCCTTATAGGTAGGCTCAAAACAGAAAGCCGCTGCGCGGCTTACCCCGGCCCTCTTGAGTTTCAATCCCTTATAGGTAGGCTCAAAACGCGTACCTGAGCTCCCTGCGCCAGTCGTGCCGGGGCTGTTTCAATCCCTTATAGGTAGGCTCAAAACCCGACGGGCACACTCCCTGGTGCCCGGAGAAGCCCCGGTTTCAATCCCTTATAGGTAGGCTCAAAACTCGCACGCCTGCTACTCCCACCCCCTGTCTTCGGAGTTTCAATCCCTTATAGGTAGGCTCAAAACTCGTGCTCTCCACCGAGAAGCCGGGGCCCGCGTGGGCGTTTCAATCCCTTATAGGTAGGCTCAAAACCTTGCTGCATTTTTCTCCCCGACTCGCATTGCATGCTGTTTCAATCCCTTATAGGTAGGCTCAAAACGGGTGACGGCGGTGGGGCCGGCGATAGAGGGGGACTTGTTTCAATCCCTTATAGGTAGGCTCAAAACCAACGAACTTCGACGTCTCCGGCGGGGCCGACCTTACGTTTCAATCCCTTATAGGTAGGCTCAAAACTCAGGGCCGCCGCCGCCGACCACTCGCACGGCTCCGGGTTTCAATCCCTTATAGGTAGGCTCAAAACCGAGCGTGATAGGGAGTATCGGGAGCTTGAGGGGCGGTTTCAATCCCTTATAGGTAGGCTCAAAACCGTGCTCTATGGCCTCCCGGCCCAACACATCCGAATGTTTCAATCCCTTATAGGTAGGCTCAAAACGGCTCATCGAGGTGAAGAGGAGGGGGCGCGGGCTGACGTTTCAATCCCTTATAGGTAGGCTCAAAACCAGGCGCGAGCGCCCGCTCACGCGTGCCCTTCGGAGCCGTTTCAATCCCTTATAGGTAGGCTCAAAACCCCACCGGATGCTTCGGCCCGGAAGCCTCCCGGCACAGTTTCAATCCCTTATAGGTAGGCTCAAAACAGCCAGGTCCGCGAGGATCTGCAGAAAGTGGCCGGCGTTTCAATCCCTTATAGGTAGGCTCAAAACGGCGCGTGGTGGTGGCGGTGGGGGCGCGGGCCGAGGGGTTTCAATCCCTTATAGGTAGGCTCAAAACATATCCGAAGGTTCCGTGTACTGGTCGGGGTCGGAGAGTTTCAATCCCTTATAGGTAGGCTCAAAACGACGAGGAGGGATTTCAAGATACCCAGGAGCGCCGTGTTTCAATCCCTTATAGGTAGGCTCAAAACCCTCGTGACGGTGGGCTATCTGGTCTACCGCAACTGGAAGTTTCAATCCCTTATAGGTAGGCTCAAAACCGCCCCCGGCGAAGTTGATGCCGCTGCCCTGGTGAGCGTTTCAATCCCTTATAGGTAGGCTCAAAACGCACCTGCGCCGACTACCAGCGCCGGAGGCAGCCCTGGTTTCAATCCCTTATAGGTAGGCTCAAAACCAACCTCGAATATCCCCTTTTGCAGCTAATTCTTCTGAGATCCCTCCCTTCGCAAAGCGGCTCTCATTCGAAGCCATTATAGAGCAAAGCGCTTTGTAAAGCCAGATCCTCTGTCGTCGAACCCCCGGGGGTGATGCGCTACCGGAGGTCGACGCGCCGTGCGGGAACCGATGCCTCCCCATCCCAGAAGAGGCCGAAAGGAGACGCCGATCACCGCTACGGCCTCGCAGGCCCCTCGCGTTCCAGAGCATCGAGCACGACGCGGTACGCGTTGGCATCGAAGACGATCCCCAGGTGCCCCGAGGGATCGTAGGGATAGCGGTCCTGCAGTAGCACGTTGGTCAGTTGCCGGGGAGGTCCGGAGAGGAAGCCAGACGTGTAGGGGACCACCACGGCGTCGGTGCGGGTGGCGATAACCGTGTAGTCCACCTCTCCCGGGGTCTCGTCTCCCGAGTTGAGCCTCCGGAGAAAGGCCGATCCGATCTGCTGCTGATCGCAGGAGGTGCACAGCCCGAGAAGGCCCGCATCCAGGGCTATGGGCGACCCGTACAGCAGGCGCTCCGGCACCCGCGTGCCGTGGTTGGAGGGGGCAAGCCCGACGAGATCCTCTACCTTCCCCGCCCCGCCGAGGTACTTGATGTAGTAACGGGGCATCATGCCGCCCTGGCTGTGCCCCACGATGGATACCTTGCGCGCCCCGGTGTAGGCGAGAACCCGGTCCACGAACCGGCCAAGCTCCCGCGCTGACTCCTTTATGTCCCCCAGAGCGTAGACCGGCCCCACATGGTCCCCGTAGTCGAGAGCGTAGACGCAGTACCCCCTCCCGGCAAGCCAGGGAGAGAGCCGGAGAAAGTTCGCGCGCATGTTGGCGAAGGTGCCGTGCACGAGCACCACCGGAGGCCGCCCGGCCTCGGGCCGGCACGATGGGTCGTTCGCCCCGGGCGGAGCAGGCCCCTCCTCCAGCAGAAAGTCCCCTCCCCCCTCCTCCGCAGCCCCCGCAGCGCCGGAGAAGGCCAGCGCCCCGCACACCGCCGCAAGCAGCGCCCCAAACGCCAGAACGGCAAAACCGACCCTCAAAACCCCCACCTCCGCACAGCTCCCTCGCCTTACCGATTGTTATCCGATGATAACTTAACAGAAGGGTGAAAGGCAAGGGGTTGCTCCGGTGGGGTTGGGAGGAGAGCGGGCCTGGAAGGATTCGAACCTCCGACACGCGGCCCCGGAAACCGCTGCTCTATCCCCTGAGCTACAGGCCCGCGAAGACTGCCCGCAAAATATACCGCAGGAATCCGGGATCGGCAACGGGTCCGGCGGCGGACCTGGAGGGTTCTGCACCTGCTATACTAGCCCGACCTGCCGATGTACGCGGTCATCTCGGACATCCACGGCAACCTGGAGGCGCTCGAGGCGGTGCTGGCGGACATGCCCGACGGGGTGGAGCTCGTCTACTGCCTGGGGGACGTGGTGGGTTACGGGGCGAGCCCCAACGAGTGCTGCGACCTAGTGCGCGAGAGGGGGATGCCGACCATCTCCGGCAACCACGACCTCGCGGTCACCGACCTCTCCACCGACCTGAACTGGTTCAACCCGGTGGCGGCGGCGGCCGTGCTCTGGACCAGGGAGCAGCTGAGCGAGGAGAACGCGGAGTTCCTGCGCACCCGGCCGCGGACCATCAGCACCGAGGGGGCGCTCTTCGTGCACGGCTCCATCCGCGACCCGGACGAGTACATCACGACCTCCTCCGCGGCCGAGGAGAACCTGGCGCTGCTCAAGAGCCGCTACCCCGGCACGCCCGTGTGCTTCTTCGGGCACACCCACGTAAAGGCGGTCGCCCCCCCGCCGGCGGACGGGGCGGTGCTCGGCGAGGGCAGGTTCGACCTCGGGGTGGGCGGGCCGTACCTGGTCAACCCGGGCTCCGTGGGCCAGCCGCGCGACGGCGACCCGTTCGCCTCCTACGTGCTCGTCGAGGAGGGGGGTATCGAGGCAGCGGAGAACGGGCGCCCGGCGGGTCCGGTCGTCACCTACCGTCCCGTGGAGTACGACATAGAGCGGGCGCAGGCCAAGATCCGGGCGGCCGGGCTGCCGGAGATGCTGGCCGAGCGTCTGGCGGTGGGCCGCTAGGGAAGATGAGGGTCGTCCTGCAGCGGGTGAAGAGCGCCTCCGTCACGGTGGAGGGCGAGACCGTCGCCAGCATCGGCGAGGGCCTGCTGCTGCTGGTGGGCGTGGGCCGGGAGGACGGCGAGGCCGAGGCGGGGTGGCTGGCGGAGAAGGTGGCGTCGCTGAGGATCTTCGGCGACGAGCAGGGGAAGATGAACCTGAGCGTCCGGGACGTCGGGGGCGAGGTGCTGGCCGTCTCGCAGTTCACGCTGCTCGCCGACACCCGCAAGGGCAACCGGCCGAGCTTCATCCGGGCCGCCGATCCCGAGAGGGCCGAGCCGCTCTTCGAGTACTTCTGCGAGCGGCTGCGCGAGGCGGGGGTCTCCTCCGTCAAGACGGGCGTCTTCGGGGCGGTGATGGACGTGGCGCTCGTGAACGCCGGCCCGGTGACGATCGTTCTGGAGCGCTAGGGAGCCCGGCCCTCCACGTAGAGGGTGGCGGGGCGGGTGTAGCCCTCGCGGCGGATGCGAGAGCGCAGCCCCTCCCACCGGCGGCGGAAGCGGGCGGCGCTCTGCGGGGGGAGGCGACGGAGACCGGCCGGCTCCCCGCCGGAGAGGACCAGCCGGTCGAGGTGGCGCAGGGGCTGGGGCGGGAGCAGGCGCCAGCGGACGTCTCCGAGAAGGCGCCGGTGCAGGCGCACCAGGCGCTCCGGCGGACCTATCCCGTAGAGCTCGTCGCCGGAGAGCTCGCGCTCCAGGTCGGCGAGCAGCCGCTCCTCCTCCAGCTGGACCGCAGGGGAGCCGCGGTCCACGAAGTCGTCGGTCGCGACGCGCCCTCCGGGCCGCACCAGGCGAGCGAGGCTCTCGAGCGCTGCCTCCGCGCCGCGCTCTCCGCCGCGCAGCTCGTGGAAGAGCCCGGAGGAGTAGGCGAGGTCGAAGGAGCCGGGCTCGAGGGGCGGCTCCCGCACGTCGCCCGCGACCAGCCGGACGCCCCGGATACCATCCCGCCTCAGGGCCTCTCCGGCCTCCTCCACCCTGCCGGGGTCCAGCTCGAGCGCCGTGACGCTCCCCCCTTCGCCCACGCGCTGCGCGAGCCCCTCCAGCCACAGGGGGGAGGCCCCCCCGGCGTAGAGGACGTCGGCGCCGCGGAGGTCGCCCAGCAGGCTTAGGTGCCGGTCGCAGAAGGAGATCAGGTCTTCGTGGTAGTCCTCCAGCTCCCGGCGGGTGAGCGGGGGAGCCCGGCGCCCTCCCTGTATAATCTCGCGCGTCATGAAGGTGATTGTCGCAAGCAACCTCGTAAAGCACCAGGGCGGCCTCCGCGTGCTCTCCGGAGCCTCGCTCGCCATAGAGGCCGGGGAGAAGGTCGGGCTCGTCGGGCGCAACGGGGCCGGCAAGACCACCCTGCTGGAGATACTGGCCGGGCGGCTCCGTCCGGACGAGGGGTCGGTGGAGTACCCGGGCGGCGCCCGGGTGGGGATGACCGACCAGAGCCTCTACGCCGGAGAGCGCGGCCGGAGCACGCTGGAGGAGGAGATAACCTCGGCGTTCGCCCCGCTCATGCGGCGCGAGGCGGAGCTCAGGGAGCTGGAGGAGCGCATCTCCGGCGACCCCTCCGGGGAGCTCCTGGAGCGCTACGGCCGGCTGCAGGGCGAGTTCGAGCGCGACGGGGGCTACAGCTACCGGGCGCGGGCGGCCTCGGCCATCTCGGGGCTCGGCTTCGACCCCGAGGACTGGAGGCGCCCCCTGGCCTCCTTCTCCGGCGGGGAGCAGAGCCGCATCGCCCTCGCGAGGCTCCTGCTCGAGGAGCCGGACCTCCTCCTGCTCGACGAGCCCACGAACCACCTGGACCTGAAGGCCATGGAGTGGCTGGAGGGCTTCCTGAAGGGGCTGAGGAGCGCGGTGCTCGTCGTCTCCCACGACCGGCACTTTCTGGACGCCGTGGCCGACTCCATCCTGGAGCTCGAGGACGGCAGGCTCGAGCGCTACCCCGGCAACTACACCCGCTACGCCGCAGAGAAGGCCGCCCGGGAGGAGCGGCTCGCGCGCAAGGCCAAGGCCAACGCCGAGCGCAGGGCCCAGCTCGAGCGCTTCATCGAGAGGAACCGGGCCAAGGCCCGCAAGGCGAGCCAGGCCAAGAGCAAGCAGAAGCTCCTGGAGAGGATGGAGAAGGTGGAGCCGCCCAGGAGAAAGGCCCGCAGGGGGATGCGGCTCGAGCTCGGCGGCGCCTCCCGGACGGGGCGGGTGGTGCTGGAGATGGAGGACGTGGCCTACGCCCACGGGGACGGGGAGGCCGTGATCTCGGGGGCCGACCTCGTCATCGAGCGCGGCGAGAAGGTCGCCCTCGTCGGGCCCAACGGGGCCGGGAAGAGCACGCTGATGCGCCTGGCGGCCGGGCAGCTCTCCCCGCAGCGGGGGAGCGTCAACCTCGGGCACAACGTCCGCCCGGCGTACCAGGACCAGCAGCTCACCGGCCTCGACGACGGGAAGACCCTCCTGCGGGAGACCATGGACAAGACCGGCCTCGACCCGGACGAGGCCCGCGACCTCCTCGGGGCCTTCCTCTTCTCCGGGGACGACGTCTTCAAGAAGGTCGGCTCGCTCTCCGGCGGCGAGAGGAGCCGGCTCGCGCTCGCCGAGATCGTCGCGGGGGAGGCCAACCTCCTCCTGCTCGACGAGCCCACGAACAACCTGGACATCCCCTCTCGGGAGGCGCTCGAGGAGGCGCTCGCCGGGTACGGCGGGACGGTCCTCCTCATCTCCCACGACCGCTACCTCCTGCGCCGGGTGGCCACCAGGATCATCGAGCTGGAGGGCGGCGGGCTCCGCGACTACCCCGGCGGCTACGACTACTACCGCTCGCACCGGCGGGTGGAGGCAAGAGAGCCCGGAGGAAGGCGGGGCCGCCGGAGCCGCATCCAACCGGGCCAGAGCCCGCAGCAGAGCGTGCTCGCCGCCCGGCTCGTAGCCGTGGAGGGGGAGATAGAGGCGGTGGAGCGGAGGATCAACCGGCTGGAGAAGGAGCTCGCCACCGCCGACCTCTACGCCGACGGCAGGCGCTCCCGCGAGGTCGTGCTGGAGCACCGCGAGCTGAAGGGCGTGCTGGAGAGGCTCTACGCCGACTGGGGAGAGCTGCTGGAGGAGGCCGAAGAGGCCGGGCTGTGAGGGAGAGCTCCTCCCGCGGCGCCCCGCCGCGCAAAGAGAAAGCCGGGGAGCGGCTCCCCGGCGAGGAGTCGGGACGAGAGGATTTGAACCTCCGACCTCCTCGTCCCGAACGAGGCGCGCTACCAGGCTGCGCTACGTCCCGACTGCCGGGATATTATAGCAGCGGGTCGGGCTCTGTCAGCCGGGGACGGCGATGAACCGCCTGTCCCGGCTCGCGTACTGCTCCAGCGCGTTGGTTATCGCCTCGGCCACCGCGGCCGGGTAGTAGCGGTCGGTGGCCAGCCGCCGGTCCTCCGGGTTGGAGAGGTAGAGCAGCTCGACCATAACCGCCGGGATGTTGGTCTCGCGCAGGATGTCGTACGAGCGGCCGAACTCCCCGATGTCCTTCGTCCCCAGGGCCCGGCTCACCCCGCGCTGCAGGTAGGCGGCCGCCATCCGGCCCCGGTGGGACCGGTATCCCAGCCGCTCGAAGTAGAAGGAGGCGGTGCCGCGCGCCGCCGGGTTCGGGTGGCTGGCGTGGTGGAGCGAGACGATCATCTTCGCCCCCGAGGTGTTGGCCAGAAAGGCCCGGTCGGCCTGCGAGACCTCCTCGTCGTCGCTGCGGGTCAGCAGCACCTCGCGGGCGGGCAGGATCTGGGCGAGCTCGTGGGCCACGGCCAGGTTGAGGTCGGCCTCCGAGAGGCCGCCCGGGGCCACGTGCCCCCGGTCCGGCCCGCCGTGGGCCGCGTCTATGACGATCGTGCCGGAGAAGAGATCCTCGGGGAAGAAGCCGTCGTTCTTGTCCGGGATCTGGTGCGTGCCCAGCGTCTGGGCGGCGTAGATGCTCAGGGTCTTGAAGACCGCGCCGTCCACCACCCCGTCGGGCTGGAGCCCCGCGTTCTTCTGGAAGTCGCGCACGGCGCGGGCGGTGCGCCCGTCGAAGAGGCCGTTGACGGCGCCGGGGTCGAAGCCCAGGTCGTTGAGCATCCGCTGCATCTCCATCACGTCGGCCCCCCTGAAGGGCGGCTGCCGCAGGTAGAGCAGGCGCCCCCCGGGGCGGTAACCGGCCTCCACCAGCTCCCTCCAGGTCACCGGCCCAACCAGGCCATCGGCCAGGATGCCCACCCTCTGCTGGAAGGCCCGCACCGCCAGCTCGGTCTCCTCCCGGAACACGCCGTCTATGCCCCGGTTGCCCAGGTCGTAGCCGAGCGCCTGCAGGCGGGTCTGCAGGTCCACGACCTCCCGGCCCCGGTCTCCCCTCCTCAGCGTGCGCACCTCACACCCCGCGTCTCAGCGTCGAGCCCCGCCCCGGCCCAACGAGGGGGCGCCGGGTGCCTCGGCATCCCGGCGCCCGCCCCGTATGGATATGTGCGCCCCTGCGGGCCGCTGCGCAGGCGAGGTTCCTACTCCTCGACCACCCCCAGGATGTCGTCCGCATCCAGGATCATGTAGTCATCGCCGTTGAGGCTGATCTCGGTCCCCGAGTACTTGGCGAAGACGACGACGTCGCCCTCCTTGACCTTGATGTCCTCGGAGTCGCCCACCGCGATGACCTCGGCCGTCTGCGGCTTCTCCTTGGCGGTGTCGGGGAGCACGATGCCCGAGGCGGTCTTCTCCTCCCGCTCTACGAGCTTGACCAGCGCGCGCTCGCCTAGAGGCTTGAACTTCATGGCGCATACCTCCTTCTGCCTGTCCTACCTTGCACTACCCCCTGGGCGTCGCTAGCCCACGGATTCTCCGGTAGCAGATTCTACCCCTGCCGGACCGGAGGCGCAATCAGAGGTCGAGCTGCTCCATGAGCTGCTGCTTGGGCAGCGCCCCGACCGCCCGGCGGGTGACCTGCCCGTTCTCGAAGCGGGCGATGGTGGGGATGCTGGTCACGCTGTAGTTGAGGGTGGTGTTCTGGTTGTCGTCGACGTTGAGCTTGACGAACTTCACGTCGTCGCGGGACTCGGAGAGCTCCTCGAGCACCGGGGCCACCCGCCTGCACGGGGCGCACCACGGCGCCCAGAAGTCCACGATGACCGGCTTGTCGGAGTCGAGCACCTCGCTCTTGAAGGTGTCGTCGGTTACGTCCTTGACCGCCATTCGCTTGAATACCTCCGCCTTTTCGACGATGGTCCGAACCCGGCTATTCTAACACCGCCCGCCGGGCCCCCTAGACCCTGTCCCCGCCGGGCTGGTAGGAGACGGCCTCCACCTTCACGGCGCCGGCCAGCTCCTCGGCCCGGCGCACGTCGAAGACCCCCGCGCCCAGGGTCTCGGCGTTGGCCGCCGCGCAGCCGGCGGCGAGCTTGACCGCCTCCGGCGGGGCGTAGTGCCGGTGCAGAAGCCCGGCCAGGAGGCCGGCGAGGTAGGCGTCCCCGCTGCCGATGGTGGAGACGCGCTCCACCATCGGCGCCCGCGCCGAGAGCACGCCCTCGCGGGTGGTCAGGTAGGAGTGGCCCTCGCGGGAGGTTATGCAGGCGTGGCGGGCCCCCATCTCCACCAGCCGGGCCAGCCCCCGCAGGTAGTCCTCCTCCTCTATGAAGTCGAAGCCCACCACGCTCTCGGCCTCGTGCTGGTTGGGGCTGACGAGCGAGGGGCAAGCCTTGAGCGCGGCCCTGAGCACGGTCGGCGTGGAGTCGACCACGGTGTAGAGCCCCCGCTCCCGGGCCTGCTCCACCAGCTCGACGAGGAAGCCCTCCTCCATGTTCGGCGGGAGGCTCCCGGCGAAGACCACCGCGGTGGCGTACTCGAGCAGCTGCCCGAAGTGGCGCCGGAACTCCGCCTGCTCCCCGGGCTCCACCTCGGGGCCGTACTCGTTGATCTCGGTCTGGGTCTGGCCCATGGGGTCTATGAGGGCGATGGAGGTGCGCGACTGGCCCTTTATCTCGATGAGGTCGAAGGGGATGGCCGCGGCGGAGAGCCCGTCGCGGATGGCGTCCCCGTTGCGCCCGCCGGCGAAACCGGTGGCGATGACCGGCACCCCGAGGGCCCTGAGGCTGCGGGCCACGTTTATCCCCTTGCCCCCGGCCAGAACGGCGCTCTCCTGCGCCCGGTGGCGGTGTCCCAAAGACAGGTTTGGCACCACGAGGGTCCGGGCAACGGCGGCGTTCAGGGTGACCGTCAGGATCATGTGCTCACCCTCCCTCTTCCGAGAAGAAGCCCTCAACTGTATACCACAGCTTCTCCCACAGGGAGGCCTCCTCGTAGCCGCGCGCCGCGACGAGCGGGACGCTCCCCGCCCGCTCCCCGCCGACCCACACGACGACCCTCCCGAGCCTCTCCCCGCGCCGGGCGGAGCCGGGAGGCTCGTCGGGGACCTCCACCTCCCGCCGCACGCGGTCGCCGGGCCCCAGAAGCGCGCTGAGGCTCTCCCCGGCCACCAGCGGCACGCGCTCGCCCCGCCGGTAGGGGACCTCCACGCTGGCGTAGCGCTCGCCGCGGCGGACGAGCTCCCGGCGGTCGTAGGCCGAGAAGCCGTACTCCAGCAGCCGCAGCGAGGCGGCGAAGCGGTCCGCGCGGGCGTCGAGGACGACGGCCACGTACGACTCGTCGCCCGATGCGGCCGAGGCGACGAGGCAGGGCCCCGCGGCCGGGGTGGTCCCGGTCTTTATCCCGGTGGCGGGCGGGTAGGTGAAGAGCAGCTCGTTGGTGTTGGTGAGCGGTATCTCGCGGTCCGGGGTGGAGATCACGGCGTAGCGCGTGGCCACGATCTCCCTGAAGAGGGGATACTGCATGGCCTCGCGGGACATGCGCACGAGGTCGCGCGCGCTGGAGCGGTGCCGCCTCCCGTCGAGCCCGACGGGGTTCTGGAAGTGGGTGTCCTCGAGCCCGAGGCGCCGGGCCTCCCGGTTCATCTTCTCCACCAGGCGCTCCACGCTGCCCCCGCCGAGGGCCTCGGCGAGGGCGTAGGCCGCATCATCCCCCGAGGAGATGAGGGAGGCCATGAGCAGCTCCCGGAGGCTCAGCACGTCCCCGGCCCTCAGCCCCACGTTGCTGTAGGGCGGGGCGGCGTAGGCCGCGGCCCGCGGCGAGACGGCGACCTCCCGGTCCAGCCCCCCCTCCCGCAGGGCGACGAGGGCGAGCATGATCTTGGTGGTCGAGGCCATCGGGAGCCGCTCCCCGGCGTCGTGGGAGGCGAGCAGCTCGCCGCTGCGCAGGTCCGCGAGCGCCCAGGCGTCGGCCGCCACCCCGGAGGGCTGGGCCAGCGCCGCCGGCCCGGCCCAGGCCAGAAGGACGAGCGGCAGGGCGGCGGCGAGCAGGCGTCTTGGCGACCAGCTTCTCGAAAGCACCGGGCAAGGATTATACCGGCGGAGCGCCGGGCGACGGGCCGTCCCCCCGCCGGTATAATCGGCCGCGTCATGCAGCCGGGCAAGAAGATCTCGCGGGGCCGCCGGTGAGGCGGCTGGTGGCGGTCCTCCTGGTGGTCGCCCTGGCCGCCGCGCTCTACCGGACCTTCGGCAGCGCGGAGACCGGGACCGGCACCCTCACCCTCCCGGAGCCCGCCCCGACCGAGGGGGAGCAGGCCCCCGCCTTCACCGCGCACAGCGAGGAGGGCGGCACCTTCCGGCTGACGGACGAGGGGGTCTACGTGCTCACCTTCTGGAGCACCCTCAACCGGGGCTCGATGGAGGCCCGCCCGGCCTTCGAGGCGGTGGCCCGGCGCTACAGCGGCGAGGGCGTGCGCTTCGCCGCCGTCTACGTCAACAGCGCGCCCGACGACCGCAGCATCGCCTACACGGTGCTGCAGGACAGGACGGGCAGGCTCACCTCGCTGTACAACGTAAAGCGGGTGCCCCGCCTGTTCGTCATAGAGGACGGCACCATCAGGCTGGTCCAGAACGGCTACTACGAGGGCAACCGCCGGCAGCTGGAGCAGGTGCTGGAGGAGGCGCTGCGGGGGGAGAACCGCGGTTGACCGCCGCGGCGAGGGGGGAATAAACTCTTTTTATGAGCCGGGAGAGAGCAGTCCAGGCGCTCGGCGTGCTGGTGGCCGTGGGGACGGTGCTGGTGGCCGTCTTCGGGCTCGCGCACCTCATCGGCGCCTGAGCGTCGCGGAGAGAGAAGAAGCCCCGCGCTAGACCCTGACCCCCGCGGCCCGCAGGAGGTCCCTCGCCTCGCGCGCGGCCCCGGCGGCGGCATCCCGGTAGTCCCCCCTCCCCCCGCAGGCG
>Ga0068704_100109_pt1 | contig 44586 bp, 36 predicted proteins | sample CeladaPassaD2F12_FD_62225 | JGI IMG/M metagenome (GOLD analysis project Ga0068704, IMG submission 62225) | Cellulose-adapted microbial communities from the Joint BioEnergy Institute, USA - Passage D2F12 | ecosystem: Engineered > Bioreactor > Continuous culture > Unclassified | place: USA, Joint...
GGAGGTTACGGAAGCCACTCCGCTACATAGGAGACTGAAAGTCCGGGAACCATCCCCGGACGGACTATCGTCCGGCCGTTACGGAAGCCACTCCGCTACATAGGAGACTGAAAGCCGGTGACGAGATCTTCTTGTTATACTCCGCTTTAGTTACGGAAGCCACTCCGCTACATAGGAGACTGAAAGCCCTGCAGCGACTGTGGCCATATGGTCCTCGTAGTGGTTACGGAAGCCACTCCGCTACATAGGAGACTGAAAGGTGGCCTGCGCTATCTCCTGCTCCGACGCGCCCCGGTTACGGAAGCCACTCCGCTACATAGGAGACTGAAAGCCTGCGCCACGCCTCCTGGTACTCCCTCACGGCCCGGTTACGGAAGCCACTCCGCTACATAGGAGACTGAAAGCTTCGTAGCCGTCGGATAGTCATAGCTGAGCGGTGTTACGGAAGCCACTCCGCTACATAGGAGACTGAAAGGCTCCCCGGTGGCCTCGAGCATCGCCTCCTCCCAGGCGCGTTACGGAAGCCACTCCGCTACATAGGAGACTGAAAGACCAGGCCGCGAGGAAGGCGCCGATGGCCCTAAACACGGTTACGGAAGCCACTCCGCTACATAGGAGACTGAAAGCTCGACCTGCACCGGCAGGGCGTCGCGGCGGGGGGAGGTTACGGAAGCCACTCCGCTACATAGGAGACTGAAAGCTACCTCGACCCCGAGGCCATAACCTGGCCCGCCGGTTACGGAAGCCACTCCGCTACATAGGAGACTGAAAGGAGGAGTTCACAAGCAGGTAGCGGCCGGCCCTCTCGGCGGTTACGGAAGCCACTCCGCTACATAGGAGACTGAAAGTGAAGGCGGCCGCAACCTCCGGCATCTCTCTCACCTGTTACGGAAGCCACTCCGCTACATAGGAGACTGAAAGCCCGCTGCCGGTCCATCTTGGCCCGGAACTCCTTCCGCGTTACGGAAGCCACTCCGCTACATAGGAGACTGAAAGGATCGAGCTGGACGGGAAGACCAAGCCGCCCCCGGGTTACGGAAGCCACTCCGCTACATAGGAGACTGAAAGATTACAGCGTGGGGGATGCGAAGGGATATCCCCGCACGTTACGGAAGCCACTCCGCTACATAGGAGACTGAAAGCCGCGGGCGTGGTAGTGCCGCATCCCGGCCTTGGGGTGTTACGGAAGCCACTCCGCTACATAGGAGACTGAAAGTCGTGCGGGAGAACCAGCCGCCCGCCTCTTCCTCCTCGTTACGGAAGCCACTCCGCTACATAGGAGACTGAAAGAGGAGATAGCCGAGGCTGAGGCTATAGCCAGAAGATGGTTACGGAAGCCACTCCGCTACATAGGAGACTGAAAGTCCAGCCGTCCGGAAGCCCTCTGGAGAGCGCAAAGTTGTTACGGAAGCCACTCCGCTACATAGGAGACTGAAAGACTACCTCGCCGCGGGCCTGCCGAAGACGGACCTGGTTACGGAAGCCACTCCGCTACATAGGAGACTGAAAGTTTTCTGGACTCCTCGTCGAGACGGTGCTTGGGAATGGTTACGGAAGCCACTCCGCTACATAGGAGACTGAAAGCTCGGGAGGCCCGTAAGCCCCGAGCTCTCCGGGGCCAGTTACGGAAGCCACTCCGCTACATAGGAGACTGAAAGCTCCTTCTGGGACGAGCGCTACCCCACGCAGCGGCGGGTTACGGAAGCCACTCCGCTACATAGGAGACTGAAAGACGTCATCGAGAGCGGCATAGAGGGCGGGCGCGGCGGGTTACGGAAGCCACTCCGCTACATAGGAGACTGAAAGAAGCGTGCCGCGCTCTCGAGGGCCTCGCGGCGCATGTTACGGAAGCCACTCCGCTACATAGGAGACTGAAAGTTTCGCGCACCCTTGCCTCGAGGTGACGAGATGGCTGGTTACGGAAGCCACTCCGCTACATAGGAGACTGAAAGAGGGCCGCCACGCGGGGGCAGAAGGGAGGAATGATGAGTTACGGAAGCCACTCCGCTACATAGGAGACTGAAAGGTGGGTTTGAGCCTGAATGCCGTGAGGGTCAGGTTCTGTTACGGAAGCCACTCCGCTACATAGGAGACTGAAAGACGCCAGCCTCTCCCGCTCCCTCTTGGACAGCCCCAAGGTTACGGAAGCCACTCCGCTACATAGGAGACTGAAAGTCCCCGCGCGCCGCGGAGGAAAGAGCGCGAGAAGGTGTTACGGAAGCCACTCCGCTACATAGGAGACTGAAAGCCGAGTCAGGGTCCGTGGGGGGCTGGGGAGAGCTTGTTACGGAAGCCACTCCGCTACATAGGAGACTGAAAGTTTTCTGGACTCCTCGTCGAGACGGTGCTTGGGAATGGTTACGGAAGCCACTCCGCTACATAGGAGACTGAAAGGCCCTCGCGGACCACCTTGGGGAAGCGGCACTCAACGTGTTACGGAAGCCACTCCGCTACATAGGAGACTGAAAGTGGTAGCGGAACCGGTCGCGCGGCCCGTCCAGGTAGCGTTACGGAAGCCACTCCGCTACATAGGAGACTGAAAGTTGCCGCGGGCCCGCGCGCATACCGGAGAGCCTTATGTTACGGAAGCCACTCCGCTACATAGGAGACTGAAAGTGGAGTGGCGCTTCAGCGGCGAGGACGGCTCCAGCGAGTTACGGAAGCCACTCCGCTACATAGGAGACTGAAAGGAGGCGATAGCGGCGATCAGGGAGCACGGCTACCTGCGTTACGGAAGCCACTCCGCTACATAGGAGACTGAAAGATCTCCGGCGGCTACTCGGCCCACTTCCAGAGCTCGTTACGGAAGCCACTCCGCTACATAGGAGACTGAAAGAGCGTGGGGTCCGAGGAGAGCGCCTCCTGGAAGGCGGGTTACGGAAGCCACTCCGCTACATAGGAGACTGAAAGTCCCGCTGCAGCCGCAAGAGCGCGTCGCGCGCCCGCTCGTTACGGAAGCCACTCCGCTACATAGGAGACTGAAAGCCCGCCGGGGCGGCGCCGGGGCGGCCCCAGGAGCGTCAGTTACGGAAGCCACTCCGCTACATAGGAGACTGAAAGAGGCGATGAGCCTGGGGACTTCGACGAGCCGGAAGACGTTACGGAAGCCACTCCGCTACATAGGAGACTGAAAGCTCGCCCGCTATCCACCCCAGGAGCGCGGCCTCGTCGTTACGGAAGCCACTCCGCTACATAGGAGACTGAAAGAGACGGTCTCGGGCCGCTACCTCGCGGTGCGGGCCGTTACGGAAGCCACTCCGCTACATAGGAGACTGAAAGAGAAGCTCCGGATCGGGATCAGCAACCGCATCTCCGCGTTACGGAAGCCACTCCGCTACATAGGAGACCGAAGAGAGGAGGCGATGAGGAGGGTGCCCGGAGAGGGTGCTGCGCCCCCTCTCCGCTGGCAGGGTTGTTGCCCACCCCTCCCAATATAATGACGTCGTAAGGGAACCGGGACGGCGAGGAGCGTGGCACCGATGGGTTTGAAGGGCGATGTCCTGGAGAGGGTGCTGGCGCGGGTGCGGGAGCGCATCCCCGAAGAGGCGGCGCCGCAGGTTGAGCGCTTCGTCCGCCAGTACTACGAGTGGGTCCCTGAGGAGGACGTCTCGGACCGCTCGGCCATAGACCTTTACGGGGCGGCGGTCTCGCACTGGCAGCTGGGGAGGCAGAGGAAGCCGGGCGAGGTCAGGATCCGGGTGTACAACCCCCAGCACGAGGAGCACGGCTGGCAGTCCACCCACACCGTCATCGAGATCGTCAACGACGACATGCCGTTCCTGGTGGACTCGGTGACCATGGAGCTGAACCGCCTCGGCCACGGGATACACCTGCTGGTGCACCCGATCCTGAAGGTGAGGCGCGACGGCGAGGGGATCCTTCTGGACGTGTTGCCGCAGGGGTCGGAGGGCGAGGGGGCCCTCGCCGAGTCGTTCATGCACCTGGAGGTGGACCGGCACACCGAGCCGGAGGTGCTGGAGGAGATCCGCGAGAACCTCCTGCGCGTCCTGGGGGACGTGCGGGCGGCGGTGGAGGACTGGCCCGAGATGAGGGCCCGGGCGCTGCAGATCGCCCGCGAGGTCCGCGAGAACCCTCCCCCCGTGGAGGAGCCGGAGGAGGCCGAGGAGACCTCCTCCTTTCTGGAGTGGCTCGCCGAGGACCACTTCGTCTTTCTGGGCTACAGGGAGTACGAGCTCATAGAAGAGGAGGGCGAGGACGCCCTGCGGGCGGTGCCGGAGAGCGGGCTCGGCATCCTGCGCAGGGAGCGCTCGAGGCCTGGCGTGCGGAGGTTCAGGGATCTGCCGCCCGAGGCCCGCAAGCTGGTGCGCGCCCCCTACCTGCTGAACCTCACCAAGTCCAACTCGCGCTCCACCGTCCACCGCCCCTCGTACCTGGACTACGTCGGGATAAAGCGCTTCGAGGACGGGAAGGTCTGCGGGGAGCGGAGGTTCCTCGGGCTCTACACCTTCTCGGCCTACAGCAGCAGCGTGCTGGAGGTGCCGATCGTGCGCCGCAAGGTGCGGCGGGTGCTGGAGCGGGCCAAGTTCCCCCCCGGGAGCCACAACGAGAAGGACCTCGTGGAGATCCTGGAGACCTACCCGCGCGACGAGCTCTTCCAGATCTCCGAGGACGAGCTCTTCGAGATCGCCACGGGCATCCTGCACCTGCGGGAGCGCCAGCGGGTGAGGCTCTTTGTCCGCCGCGACACCTACGGCCGCTTCCTCTCCTGCCTGGTGTTCGTGCCGCGGGACCGCTACGACACCGACACCCGGCGGCGGATGGAGAAGATCCTGCTCGAGGCCTTCGACGGGAAGGGCGTGGAGTTCAACGTGCGGCTCTCGGAGTCGGTGCTGGCCCGGCTGCACTACATCATCTACACCGACCCAGCGCACCCCCCGGAGTACGACCTCGCGGAGGTGGAGGCGCATCTCGCAGAGGCGGCGCGGCTGTGGACGGACAACCTCTACGAGGCGCTGCTGGAGAGCCTGGGAGAGGAGCGGGGCACGGAGCTCTACCACCGCTACAAGGAGGCCTTCCCCGCCTCCTACCAGGAGGAGTTTTTGGCCCGCCGGGCGGTGCCGGACATCCTGAGGCTGGAGGAGCTGGAATCCGAGCAGGATCTGCGGATGAGCCTCTACCACCCCCTGGAGGCCCCCGAGGACGCGCTCCGTTTCAAGCTCTACCGCAGGGGACGCCCCATAACCCTCTCCGAGGCGCTGCCCCTGCTGGAGAACATGGGCGTGAAGGTCATGAACGAGCACGGGCCCTACGAGATAACGCCCTCCGGCGGGGAGCGCTTCTGGATCCACGACTTCGGCCTGAAGGCCGAGGGCGGGCTGCACACCGAGGAGGTCGGGGAGATCTTCCAGGAGGCCTTCGCCCGGCTGTGGCGGGGCGAGGTGGAGGACGACGGCTTCAACCGGCTGGTGCTCGGGGCCCGCCTGGGGTGGAGGGAGGTCTCGCTCCTGCGCGCCTGCTGCAAGTACCTGCGGCAGACCGGCCTGTCCTTCAGCCAGCGCTACATGGAGGACACCCTCTACGCCCACCCGGACATCGCCCGCGGGCTCGTCGAGCTCTTCACGGCCCGCTTCGACCCCGGGAGGCCGCGCCGGGAGGAGAGCGCGGAGGAGATCGTCTCCGGGATAGAGCGGGCGCTCGAGTCCGTGGAGAGCCTGGACGAGGACAGGATCATAAGGAGCTTCCTGCGCCTGATCCTGGCGATGACCCGCACCAACTACTTCCAGCCCGGCCCGCCCGGGGAGCCCGGCAAGCCCTACATCTCCTTCAAGCTGGACCCGCAGAAGGTGCCCGGCCTGCCCCTCCCCCGCCCGATGTTCGAGATCTTCGTCTACTCCCCGCGCACCGAGGGGGTCCACCTGCGCGGCGGCAGAGTCGCCCGCGGCGGCATCCGCTGGTCGGACAGGCGGGAGGACTTCCGCACCGAGATCCTCGGGCTCATGAAGGCCCAGATGGTCAAGAACGCGGTCATCGTCCCCGTGGGGGCGAAGGGCGGCTTCGTGGTGAAGCGGCCGCCCGAGGAGGGCGACCGGGACGCCCTCATGCGGGAGGTGGCCCGCTGCTACCAGACCCTGATCCGCGGGATGCTGGACCTCACGGACAACCTGCGCGACGGCGAGGTGGTGCCCCCGCCCCGGGTGGTCCGCCACGACGGCGACGACCCCTACCTGGTGGTGGCCGCGGACAAGGGCACCGCCACCTTCTCCGACCTCGCCAACGCCATCTCCGCCGAGTACGGCTTCTGGCTCGGCGACGCCTTCGCCTCCGGCGGCTCTACCGGCTACGACCACAAGAAGATGGGCATCACCGCGCGCGGCGCCTGGGAGTCGGCCAAGAGGCACTTCAGGGCGCTGGGCAAGGACATCCAGAGCGAGGACTTCACCGTCGTGGGCATCGGAGACATGTCCGGCGACGTCTTCGGCAACGGCATGCTCCAGAGCCGGCACATCAAGCTCGTCGGCGCCTTCGACCACCGGCACGTCTTCCTCGACCCCAACCCCGACCCGGAGAAGAGCTACGAGGAGCGCAGGCGGCTCTTCGGGCTCCCGCGCTCAAGCTGGGCGGACTACGACCGCTCCCTGATCTCCGAGGGCGGCGGGGTGTTCGAGAGGACGGCCAAGTCCGTCCCGCTCTCGCCGCAGGCGCGGGAGCTGCTCGGGGTCGAGGAGGAGCGCCTCACCCCCGCCGAGGTCATAAACGCTCTGCTCAAGGCGGAGGTGGACATGCTCTTCAACGGCGGCGTGGGCACCTTCGTCAAGGCCTCCTCCGAGAGCCACGCCGAGGTCGGGGACAAGGCCAACGACGCCCTGCGCGCCGACGCCAGCGAGCTGCGCTGCCGGGTCGTGGTGGAGGGGGGCAACCTGGGCTTCACCCAGCGGGGCAGGGTGGAGTACGCCATGCGCGGCGGCAGGATCTACACCGACGCCATAGACAACTCCGCGGGGGTGGACTGCTCCGACCACGAGGTGAACATCAAGATCCTGCTGGACTCCGTGGTGAAGAGCGGGGACATGACCGTCAAGCAGCGCAACGAGCTGCTCTCCCGGATGGAGGACGAGGTGGCCTCGCTGGTGCTGCGCAACAACTACCTGCAGACCCAGGCCATAGACAACTCCGTGGCGCAGGCCAACTCCATGGCCGAGGTGCACGCCCGCTACATCCGGGCCCTGGAGGAGTCCGGGGCGCTGGACCGCGAGCTGGAGCACCTGCCCGGCCCGCAGGAGCTGGCGGACAGAAAGGCCGAGGGCGGCGGGCTCACCGCCCCCGAGTTCGCCGTGCTCCTGGCGTACACCAAGATCACGCTCTACGACGAGCTGCTGCGCTCCGACGTCCCGGAGGACCCCTACCTCTCCCACGACCTGGAGCGGTACTTCCCCGTCCCCCTGCGCGAGCGCTACGCCGGCAGGATGCGGGAGCACCGCCTGCGGCGCGAGATCACCGCCACCCACCTGGTGAACAGCATGGTCAACCGCTGCGGCACCACCTTCGCCTACCGGCTCGGCGAGGAGACCGGCGCGGCCATACCGGACATCGTCCGGGCCTACGCCGCCGCCCGCGAGATCTTCGGGATGCGCGCCCTGTGGGAGGAGATAGAGGGGCTGGACCTCAGGGTCCCCGCCTCCACCCAGACCCGGATGCTGCTCGAGACCCGGAAGCTGGTGGAGCGGGCCTCCCGCTGGCTGCTGCGCAACCGCCGCCCGCCGCTGGACATAGAGGCCGCCATCTCCTGCTTCTCCGGCGGCGCCCGGGAGCTGATGCGCAAGATCCCGCAGCTGATGCCCGAGCCCGACCGGGAGGCGCTGCGCGAGAGGGAGGCCCGGCTCGCCGGGGAGGGCGTCCCGGAGGAGACGGCCAAGCGGGTGGCCCTGCTCGACGCCATGTTCTCGGTGCTGGACATCGTGGACGTCTCCAACGCCACCGGCAGGCCGCTGGAGAGCGCCGCGGCCGTCTACTTCGTGCTGGGCGACCGGCTCCGGCTGCACTGGCTGCGGCGGCATATAGAGGCCCTGCCGCGCGACAACCGCTGGCAGACGCTGGCGCGGGCGGCGCTGAGGGACGACCTGTACAACCAGCAGGCCACCCTCACCGCCGAGGTGCTGCGCTCCACCCCCGAGGAGCCCGACGCCGCGCAGAAGGTGGAGGGGTGGATCGAGGCGCACCGCCGCCCCGTGGAGCGGGCCCTGCAGGTTCTGCGGGACATCAACTCCAGCGGCACCTTCGACCTCTCCACGCTGCCGGTGGCGCTGCGCGAGGTAAGGAACCTCATCACCTCCTCCGGCGTGCCGGAGACGGTGGAGGCCGCCCGCTAGACCTCCACGAGCACCGCGTCCCCCTGCCCGCCGCCGCTGCAGATGGCGGCGAGCCCCCGGCCGCCGCCCCGCCGCCGCAGCTCGTACAGGAGGGTCATCAGGATGCGCGCCCCGCTCGCCCCGATGGGGTGCCCGAGGGCGAGCGCCCCGCCGTTGACGTTGACGATCTCCTCGTCGACCCCCAGCATGCGGGCGGAGTGGATGGCCACGACCGCGAAGGCCTCGTTTATCTCCACCAGGTCGAGGTCCTCAGCCCGCCACCCCGCCTTCTGGAGGGCCAGAAGCCCCGCGTTGCCGGGCACGGTGGGGAGGTTGGGCGGCTCCTCGGCGACCTTGGCGTGGGCCACGATGGTGCCGAGCGGCTCCAGGTTCCTGCGCCGGGCGAAGCCCTCGCCCGCCACCACGAGCGCCGCCGCCCCGTCGGTGACGCCGGGCGCGTTGCCCGCGGTGACCGTCCCGCCCTCGTCCAGCGGCGGCAGGGCGGCGAGCTTCTCCAGGCTGGTGTCCCGCCGGATCGGCTCGTCGCGCTCCACGAACTCCGCCCGGCTCTTTCCGCCGGGCACCTTGACCCCCACTATCTCCTCGGCGAGCCTCCCCTCGTCGGTCGCGGCGGCGGCCCGCCGGTGGCTGCGGAGCGCCCAGCGGTCCTGCTCCTCGCGAGAGATCCCCCACCGCCGCGCGCCCTCGGTCCCGAAGCGGACCATGTTCACGCGCTCGAAGGCGTCGAGCAGCCCGTCGTGCACCATCGAGTCGACGGCCGCGAAGTCCCCCATCCTCGCCCCCCAGCGCGCCTTCGGGAGCAGGTACGGGCAGTTGGACATGCTCTCCATCCCGCCGGCGAGCACCACCTCGTAGTCCCCGGCGCGGACCATGGTCTCCGCCAGGGTGACGCTGCGCATCCCGGAGGCGCAGACCTGGTTGAGGGTCTCGGTGGTCAGGCCGAAGGGCAGGCCCGCGTGGCGGTTGGCCTGCCGGCTCGGGATCTGCCCCACACCGGCCTGCACCACGATGCCGAAGACGGAGTGCCCAATCTCCCCGTCCTCCACCCCGGAGCGGTCCACCGCCTCCCGGATCGCCGCGCCGCCCAGCTCCGGCGCGCTCAAGGGCGCCAGCGCGCCGCCGAATCTGCCGAAGGGGGTCCTCGCCGCCCCCAGGATGACCGCTCTCTCCACCTCTTCGCTCCTCCGGTTGCTCCGACATCTCCTCCGGGCCAGTTTAATACCTCCGGCGGCCGGGCTCTCCTGTAAAATGTTCTCTGGCGGGATCGGGAGAGCCCGTGCCCGCACGGGGAAAGGAGGAAGCATGGCCAACATCGGCGACTACGAGAAGACCTGCGCGAGCTTCGACTGGCAGACCCCCGAACGGTTCAACTTCGGGCGCGACGTGGTGGACCGCTGGGCCGAGGAGGGCCGGCCCGCCATGGTCTGGCTCGGCACCGGCGGCGAGGAGCGCCGGCTCTCGTTCGCGGACTTCGCCCGCCTCTCCGACCGGTTCGCCGCGGCCGCCCGCGAGCTCGGCGTGCGCAAGGGCGACCGGGTGATGGTGCTGACCGGGAAGATCCCGGAGTGGCACGCCATCCTGACGGCGCTGCTCAAGCTGGGGGCGGTGGCCATCCCCTGCGCCCCGCAGCTGAGGGCCAGGGACCTGGAGTACCGGGCGAACCACTCCGGCGCGGTCATGCTCGTCTCCGACGGCGAGGGCCTGGAGGAGTCGGAGAAGATGCGCTCCTCGGCCCCGAACCTCAGGCACTTCGTCTCCGTCGGGGCCGAGCGCGACGGCTGGGAGCCCTTCGAGGGGCTCGTCGAGGGGGCCCCTGACGGCTTCAGCGCCGAGGACACCGCCTCCTCGGACAACGCCTTCATGCTCTACACCTCCGGGACCACCAAGAACCCCAAGGGCGTGCTGCACACCCACGGCTACACCCACGCCAAGCGGATGCAGGCGCGCTACTGGCTCGACCTGCAGGACGGCGACCGGCTCTGGTGCACCTCCGGGACCGGCTGGGCCAAGAGCATCTGGAACGTGTACCTCGGGCCGTGGAGCTGGGGCACGGAGATCCTCTTCCACGAGGGCGGCTTCGACCCGGCGGAGAGGGTCCGGCTCATCCAGGAGTACGGCATCACCGTGCTCTGCCAGGCCCCCACGGAGTACCGGCTCATGGCCAAGACCCGGGAGCTGGAGGAGGCGGACCTCTCGGGTCTGCGCCACGCCGTCTCCGCCGGAGAGCCGCTGAACCCGCCCGTTATCCAGCGCTGGAAGGAGCTGCACGGGATCACGATCCACGACGGCTACGGCCAGACGGAGAACACGCTGCTGGTGGGCAACTTCCCGGGCATGCGGGTGAAGCCGGGCTCGATGGGCAAGCCCTCCCCGGGCTGCGACGTACGGGTCATAGACGAGGCGGGCAACGAGTGCCCGCCCGGCGAGATCGGGGACATCGCCCTGCGGGGCCGCATCCCGGCGCTCTTCAAGGAGTACTGGGAGGCGCCCGAGGAGACCGCGGCGGTCTTCCGGGGCGAGTACTACATCACCGGCGACAGGGCCTACCGCGACGAGGACGGCTACCTGTGGTTCGTGGGCCGCTCGGACGACGTGATCCTCTCGGCCGGCTACCGCATAGGACCCTTCGAGGTGGAGAGCACGCTCATCGAGCACCCGGCGGTGGTGGAGAGCGCGGTGGTCGCCTCCCCGGACCCGGACAGGGGCAGCGTGGTGAAGGCGTTCGTGGTGCTCGGCGAGGGCTACGAGCCCTCGGAGGAGCTGGTGAGGGAGCTGCAGGAGTTCTGCAAGCGGCAGACCGCCCCGTACAAGTACCCGCGCAGGATAGAGTTCGTGGACGAGCTGCCCAAGACCACGAGCGGCAAGATCCGGCGCGTGGAGCTCAGGCAGCGCGAGATGGCGCAGTCTAGGACCTGAGCAGCGCCGCGAGCTGCGCGAGGCTGCCCGCCATCCGCGGCCCGTACCAGGTGAGCAGCTTGCCGTCCACGAGATAGATGCGGTCCTCGCGGGCGGCGGGGATGCCGAGCGCGTAGAACTCAGGCAGCTCGGCGGCGGAGAAGGGGTAGGGCTCGTCGGGGAGGAGCACGACCTCCGGCCGCGCGCGCTCCACCTCCTCGGGGGCGACCTCCGGGTAGCGCGCCCGGTCCCCGAAGACGTTCTCCCCGCCGCACACCCGCAGCACGTCGTGCGCGTAGGTGTCGGCCCCGACGGTCATGAGGGGGTTCTCCCAGACGGGGACGAAGACCCGCCGGGGCCGCGCCGCGGGGCTCCGCTCGAGCCTGCGGCAGACCCGCTCGATGGGGCCGAGCACGTCCCCGGCCTGCGGCGCCCCCACGAGCGAGGCCAGCTCCCTCAGCATCGCGAGCGCCCCCGCCACCGTCGCGGGCGCGCCGAGGAAGACCCGCACCCCCGCCCGGCGCAGCGCCTCCACGTCCTCGCGGCGGTTCTCCTCCCGCACGGCGACGACGAGGTCCGGCTCCAGGGCGAGGGCGCGCCCGACGTCCACCTTCTTGGTGCCGCCGACCTTCGGCACCCGGCGGACGGCGCGGGGCGGCTGGGTGCAGTAGCGGGTGCGGCCCACCACCCTCTCCCCCACGCCGAAGGCGAAGAGGGCCTCCGTGAGGCTGGGGACGAGGCTTATGATGCGCCGCGGGACCATCCCCGGGGCCTCTCTACACCGAGCGGTAGATGCGCTCGGAGGCCGAGATCGGGTCCAGCCTGCGCGTGTAGACCATCTCCAGCAGGTCGTCGTCCTCGTAGCGCAGCCGCTCGCGCATCTCGCGCTCCAGGCGCGCGGTGGCCCAGGAGACCACGAAGTCCCGCAGGGCGGCCCGGCGCCGCTCCTCGAGCCGGCCGCTCTCCTCCAGGTAGGCCCGGTGGCTGGCTATGGCCTCCTTCAGCTCCTCCACGCCCTCCCCGGTGTCGCCGCGGGTCAGGATGATCGGGGGGAACCAATCCTGCGGGGCGAGTTCCTGCCCGATCTCCAGCATCTGGCGCACCTCGATGCGGGCGTTCCTCGCCTGCGGGTGGTCGGCCTTGTTGATGCAGAAGATGTCCGCGATCTCCATGACCCCCGCCTTGAGCGCCTGCACAGCATCCCCCGCCCCCGGCTGCAGCGCCAGCACCACCGTGTCGGCGGCGGAGGCCACCTCCACCTCCCCCTGCCCCACCCCGACGGTCTCGTAGATGATCACGTCCATCCCGCAGGCCTCCATGGCCAGCGCGGCGAGCCGGGAGCCGCCCGCCAGACCGCCGAGATGTCCCCGGCTGCCCATCGAGCGGATGAACACCCCCGGGTCCAGGAAGTGCTCGGAGAGCCGGATGCGGTCGCCCAGGATCGCCCCCCTGGAGAAGGGGCTCGAGGGGTCCACCGAGACCACCCCCACCCTCTTCTCCTCCGCCCGGTAGAGCTTTATGAGCCGGGCGATGATGCTGCTCTTGCCCACCCCCGGCGGGCCGGTGAACCCGATGGTCACCGCCCGGCCGGTGTGCGGGTAGATCTCGGCGATGATCTCCTTCGCCTCGGGGTCCTCCCGCTCTATCTTGGAGATGACCCGGGCCAGCGCCCGCCGGTCGCCGGACAGCAGCCGCCCGGCGAGCCCCTCCTCCCCCGCGGGGCTCACTAGCCCTCCAGGAGCAGGGTCTCCGGGTCCTCCACGAGCTCCTTGATCCGCACGAGGAAGCTGACCGCCTCCGCCCCGTCGATGACCCGGTGGTCGTAGGAGAGCGCCACGTACATCATGGGGCGCACCTGGATCTCCCCGTCCACCACCACCGGGCGCTCCTGCACCTTGTGCATCCCCAAAATCGCCACCTGCGGCAGCGTGAGGATGGGGGTGGAGAGCAGGCTGCCGAACACCCCGCCGTTGGTGATGGTGAACGTACCGCCGCGCAGGTCCTCGAGCGTGAGCCGCCCCTCGCGCGCCCGGACGGCGAGGTCGGCTATCTCCTTCTCTATCTCGGCGAAGCTCTTTCTGTCGGCGTCGCGCACCACGGGGACCACCAGCCCCTCGTCGGTGGAGACGGCGACCCCGATGTCGTAGTACTTCTTGAGCACCAGCTCGTTTCCCGCAAGCTCGGCGTTGACCTGCGGGAAGGCCTTGAGGGCGGCCACGGAGGCCTTGGTGAAGAAGCTCATGAAGCCCAGCCGGGCCCCGGTGCGCTCCTGGAAGGACTCCTTGCGCCGCCGCCTGAGGTCCATGACGGCGCTCATGTCCACCTCGTTGAAGGTGGTGAGCATCGCCGCGTTCCGCTGCGACTCGACGAGCCGCTGGGCAATGGTCTGCCTCCGGCGCGAGAAGCGCACCCGCTCCTCGAGCGCCTCGCGCCCGGGCGCCCGCTCCGGCGGCGGGGCGGGGCGCTCCTCCCTCCTGCCGTCCTCCTCCGGCGCGGCGGGCGGGCGGGAACGCTCCCGGATCAGGCGCTCCACGTCCTCCCGGGTGATCCTGCCGCCGGAGCCGGTCCCGGAGACCTCGGCGAGGTCGACCCCGTACTCCTGAGCGAGGCGGCGCACCGAGGGGGAGGCCCTGAAGCCCTCCTCGGCCGCCTCCTCGCGCCCGGCGGGAACCTCCGCGGCGGGAGCCTCCTCCCTCTCCTCGGGCTCCTCCTCTTCCTCCGCGGCCGCCGCGGCCCGGCCGTCGCCCTCGGCGATCGTCCCGATCACGTCGCCGACGCCGACCGTCTCGCCCTCGCCCTTCGCTATGGACTCCAGGACCCCGTCCTGCTCGGCCTCTATCTCGAAGTTGATCTTGTCCGTCTCGACCTCGACGATGGGCTCGCCGCTCTTTACGGCCTCGCCCTCCTTTTTGAGCCACCTGCCCACGGTGGCGTCGGTGACCGACTCCCCGAGCTCCGGGACGCGTATCTCAACCGGCAACTTCGCTCACCTCTCCGTCTCTCACACAACTCTTCTTCTCAGTCGCTGACCCCGCCGCGGGAGCGCGCCGCCTGGACGCCCGCCTCGGCCTTCTCCCGGCCCCTCGAGTCCCGCCGGAAGGCCTCGCGGACGATCTGGGCGTGCTCCCTGCGGTGGAAGCTCACCGAGCCCTGGGCGGGGCTGGGCCGTGCGGGCTTGCCGACGTAGCGGATCGGCAGCTCGCCGCCGGTGATCTCCCGCAGGCGCGGCTCCATAAAGAACCAGGCGCCCATGTTCTTGGGCTCCTCCTGCACCCACACCAGCTCGCGCAGGTTCGGGTAGCCGGCGATGACCTCCCGGATCTGCCCCTCCGGGAAGGGGTAGAGCAGCTCCACCCGGGCGATGGCGACCTCCTCGGCCTCCTCCCGGAAGTCGCTGCCCACCAGCTCGGTGTAGATCTTGCCGGAGCACAGGATGAGCCGCTCGACGGAGCCGGCCCGCTCCCGCGCCTCCTCGTCGTCCAGCACGGGGTGGAATCGCCCCTCCGCCAGCTCCTGCAGACCGGAGGCGGCCATCGGGTGCCGCAGCAGGCTCTTGGGCGTCATGAGGACGAGCGGCCGCTTGTGGTCCTTGAGGATGGCCTGCGCCCGCAGCAGGTGGAAGTACTGGGCCGCCGTGGTGGGGTTGGCCACCCGGATGTTCTCGCCGGCCGCGAGCTGCAGAAAGCGCTCCAGCCGCGCGCTGGAGTGCTCCGGCCCCTGCCCCTCGTAGCCGTGCGGCAGCAGCAGCACCAGGTTGGAGACCTGCCCCCACTTGGCCTGCCCGCTCACGATGAACTGGTCGATGATGGGCTGGCCCACGTTGGCGAAGTCGCCGTACTGCGCCTCCCACAGGGTGAGCGCGTCGGGGGCGTTGACCGAGTAGCCGTACTCGAAGCCCATCACGGCCATCTCGGAGAGCGGGCTGTTGTGGATGTCGAAGGAGGCCCTGGCCTGCGGGATGTTCTGCAGCGGGACGTACTCCTCGCCGGTCTTCTCGTCGTGCAGCACGGCGTGCCGCTGGGAGAAGGTGCCCCGCTCGGAGTCCTGCCCGGTGAGCCGGATGGGGATGCCGTCCTCGAGCAGCGAGGCGAAGGCGAGCGCCTCGGCGTGCGCCCAGTCTATCCGCTCCAGGCTCCCGCGGTTCTTCTGGAAGAGCCGCTCCAGCTTGCGGTTGGGGGAGAAGCCCTCGGGCCGCTCCAGCATCGCCCGGTTGAGGGCCTCGAGCCGCGAGGCCTCCACCGCCGTCTCCGGGATGTCCACCAGCGGGGTGTGCGGCTCCTCGGTGTCGAAGTCCTCCTCGGTGAGCTGCTCGGAGGGGTTCTTGTGGATCTCCTGCATCCGGGCGAACATCTCCTCGGCCATCTTCTCGGCCTCGCCCTCCGAGATCACGCCGCGCTCCTCGAGCGTTCTGGCCCAGATCTCCCTGACGGTGGGGTGGTTCCGGATCTTCTCGTACATCACCGGCTGGGTGTAGACGGGCTCGTCCCCCTCGTTGTGCCCGTAGCGGCGGTAGCCGATGAGGTCGATCATGAAGTCCTTGTGGAACCGCTGCCGGTAGGCGTAGGCCAGGCTGACGGCCGCCAGGCAGGCCTCGGGGTCGTCGGCGTTGACGTGCACCACCGGTATCTCGTACCCCTTGGCCAGGTCGCTGGCGTAGGTGGTGGACCGGGCGTCCTCCTTCTCGGTGGTGAAGCCCAGCTGGTTGTTGGTGATGATGTGGATGGTCCCGCCGACCCGGTACCCGGGCAGCCGGTAGAGGTTGAGGGTCTCCGCGGCGACCCCCTCGCCCGGGAAGGCGGCGTCCCCGTGCAGGACGATGCTGAGCGCGGCGTCCACGTCCTGACGCGGCGGCCCGGCCTCGTCCCGCCGCTCCTGGGCGGCCCGGGTCATCCCGGAGACGACGGGGTTGACGTGCTCCAGGTGGCTGGGGTTGGGCGCCAGGTTGATGAGCACCTTGGCGTCCTCCTGCCCCTCCTCGAGGTGGAAGTTGCGCACCCCCAGGTGGTACTTGACGTCCCCGACCCAGCCCTCGCCGGACATCTCGGAGACGGAGCTCTGCTCGCCCCTCTCCGGCTGCTGGAACTCCCCGAAGATCTTGGCGTAGGGCTTGTTGAGCACGTGCGCCAGCACGTTGAGGCGCCCGCGGTGGGCCATCCCCATCACCACCTCTGGCGTCCCGGCGTCGGCGGCGTGCCGGATGAGGCGGTCGAGCATGGGCACGACCATGTCGTTCCCCTCGACGGAGAAGCGCTTCTGCCCGAGGAACGTCCTGTGCAGGAACTTCTCGAAGGTGTCGACGCGGGTGAGGCGCCTGAGGAGCCGCCTGGCGGCCTCGCCCTCCAGCCTCTGGTAGAACTGCTCGGACTCGACGGCGTCCCGCAGCCAGAAGCGCTCCTCGGGGAGGTGCGCTATGTGCCCGAAGTCGTAGCCGGTGGTCTTGCAGTAGATGCGCTTGAGCTCCTCGACGGCCTCCCGGGCGTTGGAGGTCCGCTCGGCGATGGGGCCCCCGACGATGCTGGAGGGCATCCGCTCGAGGTCCTCCTCGGTTATGCCGTGGAAGGCGGGGTCGAGCGCCGGGTCTCCGGGGGGCTCGCCCCCCAAGGGGTCGAGCCTGGCGGCGGAGTGCCCGAAGTCCCTTATGCTGCGGATGTACTTGGCAGCCCCCACGTACTTCTCGGCCTCCAGCGCCGCCCCGGCAACCCGCCCGTCCACCTCGATGCGCGGCGGGCTCCACCGCTCGAAGAACCTCCTGGTCTCCTCGTCGACGGACCCGGGGTCCTCCCTGTAGCGCTCGTAGAGCTCGAGAACGTAGCCCAGGTTCGGACCGTAGAACTGGCTCTCGGTCTGCTGCTGCTCCAACGGGATCACATCCTTTTGCCTTGCACCCGGTCGTGTACCTCGTAGACCAAACGGCGCCCGGCGGGGAGCCGCAGCGGCTCCCGCGCACCGGCGCCCCTGTAGCGTCCAGACATGGGCAAACCCTCTAAATGATACCCCACATTCGCAAGGTGGTTCTTACCCGCGCGCTGCCTCCGGGAACCCCTCACCCCAGCTCCCGCAGCAGCTCGAGCATCTCCCCGGCCATCTCCTGGTGGCCGTGCCTCCGCGCCCGCTCCACGCCCTCCCGGAGCACCTCCCGCGCCTCCTCCCGGCGGCCGAGCATGGCGAGCACCCGGCCCAGGCGGGCGTAGGCGTTCCCCTCGTCCTCGTGGGCGGCCAGGTAGCGCCGCAGCACCCCGGCCTCGTCCTCGTGGCGCCCGGCCTTGCCGTACTCGTTGGCCAGCGCGAGAAGCCCGGTAGGGTTCTGCGGGTCTCTCCGCAGCATCCGCTCGAAGCACTCTATCCTGTCCAGGCCGGAGCCTCCTTTCGCGCGAAACCGCGCCCGCGCAACGCCCGTATGCGTTAGTATAGGGTGCCGTGGCGAGCGGAGGAGAGGAACAGAGGAGGTTCGAGACCCGGGCGGTGCACGCCGGGGAGAGCCGCCCGGGGGCGGGCGGCGACCGCGGCGGGGACGGCTTCTACCCCATCTCGACCCCCATCTACGCCTCCACCACCTTCTCCCACGCCGACGCGCAGACCACCGACCGGGTGCTCGGCGGGGAGGAGCCGGGCTACAGCTACGCCCGGTGGGGCAACCCCAGCGTGGCCGCCCTGGAGGAGGCGCTGACCGCGCTCGAGGCCCCGCAGGGCGGGGCCCGGGCGCTGGCCTTCGCCTCGGGGATGGCGGCGATGCACGCGGCGCTGACCGCGGCGGAGCTCGGCGAGGGGGCAAGGGTTCTGGCCGCCGAGCAGCTCTACGGCTCCACGGCCACGCTGCTGCTCCAGATCTTCGGCCCCGCCGGGACCGAGGCCTCCTTCTTCGACGCCTACGACCCGGGCGAGGCGGAGAAGAAGGTCTCCTCGCTCAGGCCGCGGGCGGTGGTGGTGGAGACGATCTCCAACCCCCTGCTGAGGGTTGCGGACATCCCCCGGCTCGCGGAGATCTCCCGCTCCCACGGCGCCGCCCTGATCGTGGACAACACCTTCGGCACCCCCTACCTCCAGCGCCCCCTGGAGCTCGGGGCGGACATGGTGGTCCACAGCGCCACCAAGTACCTCTCGGGGCACGGGGACGTCACCGCGGGGGTGGTGGCCGCCGGCCCCCCGTACGACGCTGCGCTGGAGCAGATCCGCAAGACCGTCGGCTCCACCCTGGGGCCGTTCGAGGCCTGGCTGCTGCACCGGGGCCTGAAGACGCTGCCGCTGAGGATCTCCCGCCAGTGCGCCAACGCCCGCAGGATCGCCGCCTGGCTCGCCGAACACCCCAAGGTCTTCCGGGTGCACCACCCCTCCCTGGAGGGCCACCCGGACCGGGAGGCGACCGGGCGCCTGCTCGCCGACACGGGCGGGCTGGTGGCCTTCGAGCTCGCGGCCGAGGGCCGGGAGGCGGCCTTCCGCTTTCTGAACGCGCTCAGGCTCTGCGTCCGGGCCCCGAGCCTCGGCGACATCTACACCCTGGCCATCCACCCGGCGACCTCATCCCACCGGGAGCTGCCGCCCTCCCGCAGGGAGCAGCTCGGGGTGAGGGAGAACCTGATCCGGCTCTCCGCCGGCATCGAGCACCCGGAGGACATCATCGCGGATCTGGAGCAGGCGCTGGAGCGGCTGTAGGGGAAACCCCGGCGACCTCGCCCGCTCTGCTACCGGGCATCTGTCGCCCTCAGCTCGAAGCTTTCGCCCGCCCCCAGCCACAGGTGAGTGAGAACATAGCGGGTGCCGCTGGGGATGGTCCCCGACTCGTCCGCCGCCGCGGACGCCGCGGAACCGGTCAGCTCACAGTCGGCGGAGTAGAAGTACAGGTCCAGGTCGTGCGGCGCAGGCGAGGTGCCCTTCACCGAGACCTGGTGCAGCCCGTCCCCGAAGGACTCCGGGAGCCTCGTGACCCAACCGTCCGAGCCCTGGGTAGCCGGCGGGAAGGTGCAGTTCGTCTGGAAGTCCACCGCGGTTACGCCGCCGCTCGTGGCGTCCCCCACGGGGGTGCCGAAGGCGATGGTTCCCTCGTCCTCGTAGGGCGGGTCCGGCGGCGGTGGCGGCAGCGGCTCGACGTCCTTGACCGTGCCGGAGAAGACCTGAAGCTCGGCGGCCTGCACCCGGGCCTTTGTCTCGCCCATCGGGGCGTCGGTGTAGAAGCGCACGAACTTCGCGCGTGTGGGGTTCTCGAGCCGGAACGTCTTGTAGTGCACGTCGGGCGCCACCGGGCGCGGCTTCCGGTAGGCGAACGCCTCCTTCTCGATGAGCGCGTTGCGCCACACGCTGCCGTCGGTCGAGACCTGGAGCGTGAAGTCGCGCAGCGCCTCGAAGCGGGAGGTCGTGTATGCGCTGACCCGCACGGATGTGATCTCCGCCGGCCTGGCCAGCTCGATTACGGCGTTGCCCCGCCTCCGGCTCGTCCAGGTGCTGGCCTCGGTATCGTCTATGAGCGCGCGAGCGTTGGGGCTCGTCGCGGAGACGACCTTCGCGCCGTTCGCCCCGGAGGCCAGGTTCGGGCTGAGCGGGAAGCGCAGCGAGGTCGTCTCGCCCGCCCTCACCCTCACGTTCTCGAAGGTGCGCGATCCGAAGCCGCGGGCCTGGATCGTGACCGGGTAGGTCCCCGCAACGACCGGGGCGGAGAAGCCGCCCCCGGAGCCGGTGGTGCGCAGCGGCGAGACGCGTGCCTCGAACCGCCCGAGCATCACGCGGGCGTCCGCCACGGGCTCGCCGGTAGCCGCGTTGACGACCCTGCCGACGAGCGTCCCGTTTCGCGAGCCGTTCGGATGGTCGAAGGCCGGCGTCGGGTCCAGGTCGTCGCCGCCCGCGGTCCGGGCGTGGAAGCCCGCGCCGCGCCGGGCGAACTCCGTCCAGAAGACGTCGAAGATCCTCTCGTAGCTCGACGAGTCGTGGTAGCGGTCGTCGATGGCCAGCGCGATGGCGTCGCGCATGTCGAGGAACGAGGGGTTCGCCGGAGAGCGCGGCATAGCGTCGGTGATGGTCCTCTGGGCGATCTCCGCGCCCCTAGCCTGCCCGAACGCCGCGACGAGGGCCTGCCGGTAGTCCCAAAGTATTGCGGTCCAGATCTCACCGTCCGCGTGCACCTCGGGACCGACGATGTCGTAGCCGATGTCCGCGTAGGTGGTCGGGTTCTTGCCGTAACTCCAGTTGCGGATGCCCCGTGCGGGGTTGCCGGTGACGTACTCGCCGACTACGGACTTGCCGTAGAGCCCCTCGCGGTGGAGGTAGTTCAGGGCGTACCAGTCGCCCCAGCCCTCGCCCATCGAGCCGGACTGGTGGGTGCCCAGGGCGTTGTCCTCCGCGGAGACGTAGCGGTTGGTGAGGCCGTGGGCGTACTCGTGCTCGATCACCGACGCGTCGAAGTCGCCGTCGCGGCAGGGCCCCTCGAAGGCGTCGTTGATCGGCTCCCACAGGAACATCCCGCTCCACGGCGGTATGCCGTCGGGCAACGTGAGCATGTAGGCGTTGTCGCGCCCGGTATAGAGCGGCGCGCCGCCGGTGGCAGCTCCCGCCTGCACCAGCCCCAGGATCGGGTCCCCCCCACCGGAATCCCTGCCGTAGTTGTTGACCTGGAAGTTGTCGCCCGTCTCGGTGAACCCGAGGCGATAGAACTCGTCGTGGATGCGGTTGTGGTGGTAGAAGAGGTTGGTCGCCGCCGGCTCTAGGTCCTGGGCGTAAGAAGGCGGTACGGCCTGGCAGCCCGAGCGGCCCCAGTGATCGCTGAAGGAGTAGTTGAAGTGCGAGAGCGGGCTCACGGGGCGCGGCGCCTGATCAGCGGGGACCAAAAAGTTCGACCAGTTGGCGTAGCTGTTGGCGTTGTTGCCGAGCGTCGTGGGGCCGTCGAGCCCGGCGAGGCCGGTCGGGTCCACGTATCCCGACGGGGACTGCGGCGTGGGCTCGAAGCTCTTGATGACGGGCTGGCCGCCGCTCCCGGCGTCTCCCGGGAAGTTCTCGTAGACGGTCCCCTCGGCCCTGCTGTGGTCCACGAGGCTGTCGCGGAACAGGATCTCGCCGGTCCGCGCATCCACCATCACGTCCCAGGCCCGGTCGAGCTTCTCGATGAAGAGCACCTGGTAGGCCGGAAGCGCCCCCTCCCCCGTGACGAAGACCGCCTTCCTGACGTAGGAGCCGGCCGCGAAGTCTCCCCTGGCGAACTGCGTGTACCCGGCCTGCTCGCCGACAGCCTCGGCGGCAAACGCGGTGGCCCCGGCGAGCCTGCCCGCGACCCTCTCCAGCGCCTGGGCGCCGCTGAGCTCCCAGCCCCCGGACAGCTCGCCGTGACGCGCCGACTGCCCGGCATAGGACTCGACCGACCCGTCCTTGCGCACCACGACGGTCATGGAGCCGCCATGCACCGCCTCGACGCCATCGAAGGTCTGGGCGAAGGAGATGATGCGGGTGCCGGTGCTCAGCCCGTGGCTCTGCGTAACGTTCAGGTCATCCACGTCGCCCGCGGCGAGGCCGAAGAGGGCGCGGTTCTCCCGGATCCAAGACCGGGCAATCTCTGCCGGTGTGCCCTCCCGCGGGCCGGTGAGGGTGCCGCGTGCCGGGTAGATGGTGTGCGGCGTGCCGAACCTGCGGTCCCACGCCATCCGGGTCCCGGCGCCGGCTTTCCGGAGAAGCCGGCTTGCGGCCTCGCGTTGCTCTTTTGTCGGCTCGACGCGGGAGGTGCGAGCGTCGAACGTCCTCTCCCCCGCTCCTGAACCGGCCTCCTCCTGCACGCCGCCGTTCAGCGCCCGGGACTCTCCAGAAGCGAAGGCCAGAATCACCAGCGCGAGGGCCATTGCGAACGGTAGGCCCCCCCGCCCGAGTAGCCGCCCTTGCATCTCCCCTCCTCCCACATCGCTCACCCGCTCGGCGGTCGGTTCGCCTCGACCGGCTCAAGCCGTCCCTGCCCGCAAGTCGGTAGACTCCCCTACCCCCGCAGCAATATTAGCAACCACCCCACCCCGGTCAAGAGAGGACCGTGGATCTGTATAATCGTGTGGCTTCTGCTCGTCAAAGCCGCCGTGCATGGCGGTGGTTATCGGCTTGGTCGCGCTGCTTCAGGAACAATCAGGCGCCGCGGTTTTTTATATCGCGGCGCTGGCGCTCTTCGTCCTCCTGCTCGCCGCCGGCGCGGCGGCGTACGCGGCCTTCCGGGCGAGCGGCGGGCGGGCGGCCACCGGGCTCGAGGGGATGGTCGGGAAGCGGGGGGTGGTCCGCCGGCGGGTCGACGGCTCTGCGGAGGGGGCGGTCTTCGTCCACGGCGAGCTGTGGCGGGCCGTGCCGGAGGAGGGGGTGCCGCCGCTCGCGCCGGGCGCCCGGGTGGAGGTGACGGGCTTCCGGGGGATGACCCTGGTGGTCCGCCCCGCGGACGAGGAGGACCGGGTCAGCCCTCCCTGAGCTGGCGCAGCAGCTCGCCGGGCTCGGTCGTCGGGCTCTTGCAGACGTACCCCTCGCACACGTAGGCCGTGGCCCTCCCGTCCACCATGCCCCGGCCCTCGAGCAGCGGGACGAGGGAGGCGTCCTCGCCGCCGGGGCCCCCGGCGATCACCCGGTTGGGCAGGTAGACGGAGTAGAGGGCGTCCACCAGCGCCCGGGTGTCCGGGGCGTCCGGACGCCCCACGATGGCCACCTCCCGCGGCCGGCCGAGGTGGAAGTCCAGCGCCCCGAGCAGCCGGCCGAAGGCGGCGGGCATCTGCTCCAGCAGGCCGCTCAGCCCCTCCAGCGCGGCCTCGGCCCGCCGCCGGTAGTCCTCCCTCCCCAGCAGCAGGGCGAGCCGCAGCAGCACGTCGACCGCCACGGAGGTCCCGGAGGGGGTGGCGTTGTCGTAGACGTCGCGCGGGCGGGTGACGAGCTCCTCGCCGCCGGCGGGCGCGTCGAAGAAGGCCCCCGCGCTCTCGTCCCAGAAGAGCTCGTCCATGGCGTCGGCCAGGGAGATGGCCTCCCGCAGCCAGCGGGTCTCGAAGGTGGCCTCGTAGAGGGAGACGAGGCCGTCGGCGACCATCGCGTAGTCCTCCAGGTAGCCGGCTATGCGCGCCCGGCCGTCCCTGTAGGAGCGGAGCAGCCGGCCCTCCGGGGAGAGGAGTCTCCCCAGGAGAAAGGCGGCGTTCTCGCGGGCGATGCGCAGGTAGTCCTCCCGGCGCAGGACGCGGGCGGCGAAGGCGAAGGAGCGGAGCATCAGGCCGTTCCAGGCGGCGAGCACCTTCTCGTCCCGGCCCGGCCGGACCCGCCGGCCCCGGGCCTCGAGGAGGCGCCGGCGGATCTCCCGCACCCTCCGGCCGAGCTCCCCCGGGGAGAGGCCGACCTCCCGGGCGACCTCCTCGGGCTCCCGGGGGACGTGCAGGACGTTTCTGCCCTCGAAGTTCCCGCGCTCGGTCACCCCCCAGTAGGCGGCCGCGAGCGAGGCGTCCTCGCTCCCGAGCGCCTCCCGCAGCTCCCGGGGGGTCCAGACGTAGAATTTCCCCTCCTCTCCCTCGGAGTCCGCGTCCTCCGCCGAGTAGAAGCCCCCCTCGGGGCCCCGCATGTCGCGCGCCACGTAGTCGAGGGTCTCCTCGGCGATCCGGCGGTAGAACCCGTCGCCCGTGGCCTGGTAGGCCTCCAGGTACAGCCGGGAGAGCAGGGCGTTGTCGTAGAGCATCTTCTCGAAGTGGGGCACGAGCCAGCGCCCGTCCACGGCGTAGCGGTGGAAGCCGCCGCCGAGCTGGTCGTAGATGCCGCCGCGGGCCATCGACCGCAGGGTGAGCTCGACGCCGGCGAGGGCCTCCCGCTCCCCGGTGCGGCGGTGGTGGCGCAGGAGAACCTCCAGGCTCATCGGCTGGGGGAACTTGGGCGCCCCGCCAAACCCCCCGAAGCGCCGGTCGAGCTGGCGCATGAGGGCCTCCGCCGCCCCGTCGAGCAGCTCCTCCCGGAGCCTGCCGCGGGGCATCTCGGCGGTCGTCGAGGCCCTCAGAAACTCCCGGACGCTCTCGGCGCTCCGCAGCACCTCCTCCCGGCGGTTCCGGTAGGCGTCGGCGAGGGTGAGGAGCACCTGCTTGAAGGAGGGCATCCCCCCGCGCGGCTCGGGCGGGAAGTAGGTGCCGGCGTAGAAGGGAACCCCCTCGGGGGTGAGGAAGACCGTCATCGGCCAGCCCCCGCCGCGGGTCATGGCCTGCAGGGCGGACATGTAGATCGAGTCTATGTCCGGCCGCTCCTCGCGGTCCACCTTTATGTTGACGAAGTGCTCGTTCATGATGCGCGCGGTCTCCTCGTCCTCGAAGGACTCGCGCTCCATCACGTGGCACCAGTGGCACGAGGAGTACCCGACGGAGAGCAGGATGGGCTTGTCCTCCCTGCGGGCCCTCCGGAGCGCCTCCTCGCCCCAGGGGTACCAGTCCACCGGGTTGTCCTTGTGCTGCAAGAGATAGGGGCTCGTCTCGTTCGCCAGCCGGTTGGCCACGGTATCCAAAACCTCCCGCCGCCCCTTCGGCGGAGCGGCGCCTCGCCTGCGGAGAACCTGCCACTAAAGTACCACACCGGAGGTTTATCTCACCGGCCAGCGGGTAAGCTTGATGGGGAGAGGAAGGGAAGGCGTCCGAGCGTTGGGAGGTGGCATCGCCATGTGCCACTACTACGGGTACCGCAGGATGGAGGCCGAGGAGGCCCGCCGCAGGCGCGAAGAGGAGGAGCGCAGGCGGCGCGAGGAGGCCGAACGGCGGAAGGCCGCCGGGGAGCGGCCGAAGGCCCGCGAGCGGGAGATGGTGAGGGCCTAGGGCGGCGGCCCGGCGCAAGACCACAACCTACCGGCGAGAGGCTCCGGGCCCCGGCCGCCCGGAGCCTTTGTTATATTGGGGTCGAAGAGGAGGATGAGAGAGAAGGAGAGGTGATCCGCATGGACAAAGGGCAGCTCGAGAGCACGGCGCGCGCGCTGGTCGCCCCGGGCAAGGGGATCCTCGCCGCCGACGAGAGCTTTGGCACCATCGGCAAGCGCTTCAAGGCGGTGGGGATAGAGTCCACCGAGGACACCCGGCGCCGCTACCGGCAGATGCTCTTCACCACCCCGGGCATCGGGGAGTTCCTCTCCGGGGTGATCCTCTTCGACGAGACCATCCGCCAGAAGGCCGACGACGGGCGCCCCCTGCCCAGGGTGCTCGAGGACCAGGGGGTCATCCCGGGCATAAAGGTGGACAAGAGCACCACCGCGCTGCCGCTCTCGCCGCAGGAGAAGTTCACCCAGGGGCTCGACGGGCTGCGCGAGCGGCTGGAGGAGTACCGCGGGATGGGCGCCCGGTTCACCAAGTGGCGCGCGGTGATCACCATCGGCGAGGGCATCCCCACCGAGCGGTGCATCGGCGCCAACGCGCACGGGCTCGCGCTGTTCGCCGCCTTCAGCCAGGAGGCGGGGCTGGTCCCGATCGTGGAGCCCGAGGTGCTCATAGACGGCGACCACACCATCGAGCGGTGCTACGAGGTCACCGAGTGGACGCTCAACCGCACCTTCGACTACATCTACGAGATGGGGGTCGAGCTCTCGGGGATGCTCCTGAAGCCGAACATGGTGATCTCGGGCAAGGACTGCCCCGAGCAGGCGGGCGTCGAGGAGGTGGCCCGCATGACGGTCGAGTGCCTGAAGCGGAGCGTGCCGGCGGCGGTGCCGGGCATCGTGTTCCTCTCGGGCGGCCAGAGCGACATCCAGGCCACGGCGCACCTGAACGCGATGAACCGCCTCTACGACGACCTGCCGTGGGAGCTCTCCTTCTCCTACGCCCGGGCGCTGCAGGGCAGGCCGATGGAGATCTGGAAGGGCGACGACGCGAACGTGGAGGCCGCGCAGAAGGCCTTCTACCACCGGGCCAAGATGAACAGCGCGGCCCGCTCGGGCAGCTACTCGGAGGAGATGGAGAAGGAGGCCGCCTAGGGCGTCCCCCGCGCCCCGAAGACGCCGCTTGTCCTTACCCGCGGGCGGGCCGCTACACGCGGTCCGCCCGCACTATGAGGCGGCGGTCGAAGGCGGGGATGGGGGTGCAGGTCTGCAGCGTCACCATGTCGCGGCCGCGCACCCGCCCCATGACCCAGGAGTCGCGGGGCCCGACGACGAACTTCTGGGTCACCCTGTACTCGTAGCGGCGGCCCCGGCGGTCTTCGAGGAGCACCCTGTCGCCCCGCTCCAGCTCGTCGAGGCGGTAGAAGATGAGCCGGCTCCCCGTCCCCGGGTAGCCCAGCCGGTGCCCGGCGAGGTAGACGTTGCGCTCGGGGGTTTCGCTCCAGGGCAGGGAGGTCTCGGGGACGTGGATCACGCCGCTGTCCAGGGCCCACCGCGCGTCGGTGTTCCACACGGGGGCCCGGTAGAGGCCGATGTCCTCCACGGTGAGCGCGAGGATGGCGCCCGGCGGGAGCCGGTAGCGCCGGGGGCCGGAGGCGGCCTCGAGCTCCCCCGGGGTGGGCATGGGCCAGCCGGCCCGGGCCACGGGGAGGCTCTGCGCCCTCCGCGGCTCCCGCCCTTCGGAAGGAGGAGCGCCGGGCCGTGCCCTTCCGGGCGCGCCCGGGGGGGCCGCATCCCTCTCCCCCCTCCCCGGCGCCTCCCCCTCCACCCAGGGGGCCGTGCCCTCCGGCTCGGGGCGCGCCGCCACGACCGGCCGCTCCTCCCCGCCGGGCCCGCGCGCGGCCTGCCCTCCGGCGGGCGCGTCGCGCAGGGCGAGCGCCGCAGCGACGGCCGCGGCCCCGACGAGCAGGGCCGCGGCCAGCAGGGCAACCCCGAGCCGCAGCAGCGGGTCGTCCCTCAAGCTCCCCCTCAGCGGCGGCGCGCCAGCAGCAGGAGCCCCGCCCCGGCGAGGAGCGCCCCGGCGAGGAGCGCCCCCGGGTGCGCCCCGCCGGTGACCGGCAGCACCTTGGAGGGGATGGTGTCCGCGAGCACCTGGCTCTTCATCTCCTCGACGCTCTGCCCTCCGTCGCCGTCCGTGGGGGCGGTGCCGGTCTCCCCCTGGTCGCCGTCCCCGTCCTCCTCCTGCGGCGTCTCGCCGGTGCCATCGCCCCCGGGCTGACCCGGGCCCCCTATGCCGCCCGCGGCCTGCAGGCAGCTCTGCACCGCGGCGACGGAGACCCCGAGCTCCTGCGCGATCTCCGAGGCCGCAGCGCCGCCGGCGTCCCCGGCCACCGCCCCCGCGTCCCCGGCGTTCAGCTGCTCGGCGGCGGCGGCGACGATCTGGTCGCAGTCCTGGTACTGGATCTGGACGTCCCCCGCGTTCGCCGTGGCCCCGCCGCCGTCCTCCTGCGCCCCGGCGGGCCACGCCAGCAACAACACGAAGAGCGCCGCGAAAACAAGGAGCCTCACAGCCCGGCGCGCCATACCTCACCCTCCCTCTGCCCGTACACACCCGCGCCCCGCCGGAGGGGCGCAACGACGGTTGCATGATACCCCCGCCGGCCCCGCCGGTCCACGGCCAAAGGCCCGTGGCGGAAATTACGGGCCCCGAGGGGCTGGTATGCTTAGTTTTTGCCGGCGCCCCTCGTACACCGGAAGGAGCTGGAAGAGGCGATGAAGAGGCTCAAGAACACCGACCCCGCGCACGACGTCCTCGGCTACGAGCGCCAGCCGCTCGACGCCATCTTCAACCCCGAGACCGTCGCCGTCGTCGGGGCCACCGAGCGCCCCGGGAGCGTGGGGCGGACGGTGATGTGGAACCTCATCTCCAACCCCTTCGGGGGTACCGTCTTCCCGGTGAACCCCAAACGCGCCAACGTGCTCGGGATAAAGGCCTACCCCAGCATCGCCGAGGTGCCGGAGAGGGTGGACCTCGCGGTCATCGTCTCCCCCGCCCCCACCGTGCCCGGCGTGGTGCGCGAGTGCGTCGAGGCGGGGGTGCGGGGCGCGATCATCATCTCCGCCGGGTTCCGGGAGACCGGGCCCGAGGGCGAGGCGCTGGAGCGGCGCGTGCTGGAGGAGGCCCGCAGGGGACGGATGCGGATCATCGGGCCCAACTGCCTCGGCGTCATGAACCCCGGCACCGGCCTCAACGCCACCTTCGCCGCCGGCATGGCCCGCCCGGGCAGCGTGGCCTTCCTCAGCCAGAGCGGGGCGCTCATGACCGCCATCCTGGACATGAGCTTCCAGGAGAACGTGGGCTTCTCCTCCTTCGTGAGCGTCGGCTCCATGCTCGACGTGGGGTGGGGCGACCTCATCTACTACCTCGGCGGCGACCCGAAGACCAGGAGCATCGTGGTGTACATGGAGTCGGTGGGCGACGCCCGCTCCTTCCTCTCGGCGGCCCGCGAGGTCGCCCTCACCAAGCCCATCATCGTCATAAAGGCGGGCAGGACCGAGCAGGCGGCCCGCGCCGCCGCCTCGCACACCGGCTCGCTCACCGGCTCCGACGAGGTGATAGACGCCGCCTTCCGGCGCAGCGGGGTGCTGCGGGTGGAGAGGATCTCCGACCTCTTCAACATGGCCGAGGTGCTCTCCAAGCAGCCCCGGCCCAGGGGCCCCCGCCTCACGGTGGTCACCAACGCCGGCGGCCCCGGCGTGCTGGCCACCGACGCCCTGATCCGGAGCGGCGGGCGCCTCGCTGAGCTCTCGCAGGAGACCCTCCAGAGCCTCGACGGCCTCCTCCCCGCCGCCTGGAGCCACGGCAACCCCATAGACGTGCTCGGCGACGCCGACCCCGAGCGCTACGCCAGAACCCTCGAGGCGGCCGCCAGGGACCCGGAGAGCGACGGCATGCTCGTGATCCTCACCCCCCAGGACATGACCGAGCCCACCGCCACCGCCGAGGCCCTGACCCCCTACGCGAGGGGCACCGGCAAGCCCGTCCTGGCCAGCTGGATGGGCGGCCAGCAGGTCGCGGCCGGGGTCTCCATCCTCAACGGGGCGGGCATCCCCACCTTTGACTACCCGGACACCGCGGCCCGGACGTTCACCAGCATGTGGCGCTACACCTACAACCTGCGCAGCATCTACGAGACGCCGGAGCTCGCCGCCGACGACGAGACCATAGACCGGGAGGCGGCCGCCGAAATCATCCGGGAGGCCCGCGAGGCGGGGCGCACGCTGCTCACCGAGTACGAGTCCAAGCGGCTCCTGGCCGCCTACGGCATCCCCACCGTGGAGACCCGGGTGGCCCGCAGCCCCGACGAGGCCGCAGCCCACGCCGCGAGGATCGGCTACCCGGTGGTCCTCAAGCTCCACTCAGAGACCATCACCCACAAGACCGACGTGGGCGGGGTGCGGCTGAACCTCCAGAACGAGGAGGAGGTGCGCCGGGCCTACCGGGAGATGGAGGCCTCGGTCGGCGAGGGCTTCGACGGCGCCACGGTGCAGCCCATGGTCAGCCTGGAGGGGTACGAGCTGATCATCGGCAGCAGCCCGGACCCGCAGTTCGGGCCGGTGGTGCTCTTCGGCTCCGGCGGGCAGCTGGTGGAGGTCTACCGCGACCGGGCCCTGGCGCTGCCGCCCCTCACCACCACCCTCGCCCGGCGCACCATGGAGCGCACCCGCATCTACGAGGCCCTCAAGGGGGTTCGGGGCAGGGCCCCCGTGGACCTCGGCGCGCTGGAGAAGCTCTTCGTCCGCTTCTCCCACCTGGTCGCGGAGCAGCCCTGGATCCGGGAGATGGACGTGAACCCGCTGCTGGCCTCCCCGGAGAGGCTCCTGGCCCTGGACGCCCGGGTGGTGCTCCACCCGCCGGAGACCCCCGAGAAGGAGCTTCCGCGCACCGCCATCAGGCCCTACCCCAACCAGTACGTGTGGCGCGAGGAGCTGCCGGACGGCACCCGGATCACCATCCGGCCCATACGGCCGGAGGACGAGCCGCTGATGGTGAAGTTCCACGAGTCGCTCTCGCCCGAGAGCGTCTACATGCGCTACTTCCACATGATGAATTTGCCCCAGCGCACCGCCCACGAGCGCCTCACCCGCATCTGCTTTATAGACTACGCCCGCGAGATGGCGCTCGTGGCCGAGCGCAGGAACCCGGCCACCAAGGAGCGCGAGATCATGGGCGTCGCCCGCCTGAGCCGCCCCGCCGGCCTCTCCGAAGAGGCGGAGTTCTCGATGCTGATCAGCGACAAATACCAGCGCCGGGGGCTCGGCACCCTGATGCTCCGGCGGCTGCTGGAGGTGGGCCGGGCCGAGGGCATCCGCCGCGTCACCGCGGATATCCTGTTCGAGAACCGGCCCATGCAGAAGATCTGCCGCAAGCTGGGCTTCTCCCTCCGGCGCGACACGGAGGATATGGTGATGAAGGCCGAGCTGGACCTCCTGCAGCCGGTCTCGTGAGAGAGGCCGGCTCCTCCCTCAAGAAGGAGCCGGCCTCTCTGGCGCGCCCACCCGGGCGGCCTAGGCTACCACCAGATAAACCAGATCCAGATGTCGTCCCCGGCCTGCAGGACGTTCTGCTCCGCCCCCACCGAGATGGTCATGCTCTGGCTGACCGAGGCCGAGGCCGCGCTCCCGAAGTCCCCGGAGAAGGCCGTGGAGCTGCCGGTGTTGAACTGGCTCCCGCTCACAACCACCGCCTGGGAGGCCGCCTGGTCCTGGATCTGCACGTCGCCCGCAACGGCCGTCTGGGCCATGGCCGGCGCCGCAAAGGCCAGCATCATCGCCAGCATCGCCACTACGGCTACGGTCTTCCTCAACTTCCTGCCTCCTCAACGAAAAACCAACAGCAGACAAAACCCGAAAACGCAACTCCTCGCTACCCCGCACAACCTCCTTTCCGGATCACAGACCCGAAGATGAATCGAGTATGCCACCGCCAGACAAACCAAACATCGCTCAAACTACGTATTTTTCCCCAGCCCGGATCACCCGGAGCGAAAACGATTGTCAATATCAGTAATAAGAATAATTCTTGATTTTTTCCAGAACCGGCCTACAATCTGGTTCGAGCGGGTTTGTTTTTCGGCGCTATCGGATGGAGGTGCGGGCTTGACGGCGTTTCTGGAGAGGCTTGGTTTTGGGGGCCGGGAGCTTACGGCCTCGGGGCACAGCAAGGAGTTTGTCCTGAGGGTGGTTCAGCCTGGTTTGATCGGGCTGATGGACGGCTCGGTTTCGACGCTGGCACCGCTGTTCGCCACGGCGTTCGCCACGCGGGATGCCTGGGTGACCTTTCTGGTGGGGCTTGCGGCGGCGGTGGGCGCGGCGATCAGCATGGGCTTCTCGGAGGGGCTCTCCGACGACGGCACCCTGACCGGGCGGGGGCATCCCTTTATCCGGGGCGTCATCACCGGGGCGGCCACCTTCGTGGGCGGCATCCTGCACACCCTGCCCTTTCTCATCCCCCACGTCGGCCTCGCGATATACGTAGCCTTCGGGGTGGTGGGGGTGGAGCTTCTGGCCATCGCCTTCATCCGCTACCGCTACTTCAGAATGAGCTTCTGGATGAGCGTGGTGCAGGTCATCATCGGCGGCTCGCTGGTCTTCGCCGCCGGGGTGCTGATCGGGAGCGCCTAAGAGCCGGGGTCCCCGAGGACCTCCCGGAAGCCAGAGACGATCTCCCGCTCCACCCCGGCGAGCGGGATCTCGCGCCCCAGCTCCCGCTCGAGGCTCGTCACCCCGTACTCGCGGATGCCGCAGGGGGTTATGCGGTCGAACCAGGAGAGGTCGGTGTTGACGTTCAGGGCGAAGCCGTGCGAGGCGATCCAGCCGGAGGAGAACTTCACCCCGATCGCGCAGATCTTGCTCCCGTTCACCCAGACGCCGGTGTAGCGCGGGTGCCGCCGGCCCTCGAGCCCGTAGCCCGCGAGCGCCCGGATCACCACCTCCTCCAGGTCCCTCAGGTAGCGGTGGGTGTCGCGCACCTTCAGGCGGATGATGGGATAGCCGACGAGCTGGCCCGGTCCGTGGAAGGTGGCGTCCCCGCCGCGGTCGCTCCAGAACACCTCGGCCCCCAGGGACCGCAGGTACTCCTCCCCCGCCCCCAGGTTCGAGGCGTCCCTCGCGGCCCGCCCCACCGTGTAGACCGGCGGGTGCTCCAGGAGCAGGAGGGTGTCCGGGATCTCGCCGCTCCTCCTCTTGCGCACCAGCTCCCGCTGCAGCTCCCACGCCTCCGCGTAGGGCGTGAGGCCCGGCAGGCGCCGGACATCGAGGGCCGCCCGCCGCTCCTCGAGCTCCAAGGCTAGCCCCTCGCTCCCAGGGCGCCGCGGCGGGCGTCCCCGGTCTGCTCGTGGGCGTGGTAGGAGCTGCGCACCAGAGGGCCGCTCTCCACGTGAGAGAAGCCCATCTCCAGGCCCAGCTTCTTGTAGCGGGCAAACTCCTGCGGCGTGTAGTAGCGGGCCATCGGCAGGTGGTTCTCCGTCGGACGGAGGTACTGGCCGATGGTCAGGATGTCCACGCCGTGCTCCCGCAGGTCGCGCATCGTCCGCACTATCTCCTCCTCCACCTCCCCAAGGCCCACCATGAACCCGCTCTTGGTCAGGACGCCGGGGTCGAGCTCCTTGGCGTAGCGCAGCACCTCCAGCGACCTCCCGTACTTCGCCTGCGGCCGCACCGCCGGGTAGAGGCGCGGGACCGTCTCGATGTTGTGGTTGAAGGTGTCGGGGCGGGCGTCGATGACGGTCTTTATGGCGTCGCGGTCGCCCTTGAAGTCCGGCGTCAAGACCTCCACGGCGCAGCCCGGCACCTCCCTCCGGATGGCCCGGATGGTGGCAGCAAAGACCGAGGCCCCCCCGTCGGGCAGCTCGTCGCGGTTGACGCTCGTGATGACCGCGTGCCTGAGCCCCATCTTCTTCACCGCGTCGGCCACCCGGTAGGGCTCCTCCAAATCCAGCTCCTGCGGCCTGCCGGTGAGCACCGCGCAGAAGCCGCAGGAGCGGGTGCAGACGTTGCCCAGGATCATGAAGGTCGCGGTGCGGTTGTTCCAGCACTCCCCGATGTTCGGGCAGCGGGCCTCCTCGCAGACGGTGTGCAGGCTGAGCCCGCGCATGGTCTCCTTTATCTCCCGGTAGCCGGGCCCGTCCGGGACCCGCGCCTTGAGCCACCCCGGGCGACCGTGCCGACCCCGCTCCTGCCGGAAGGGCAGGTACTCGGTGGGCCTGCCGTCCGGCGGGGGGGCGACGGGCCTGTCCTCCCAGCGGTGGCGCACGGTGAAGGTCTTCGTCCCGTCCTCGAGAACCTTCAGCTCGATCTTTCTCCTGCGGACCACGGTCCTCTCTTCTCCTGTTCTTCCGCTGTCACTGGCCCTTCCGACCGCGATGCCAAACCGGGGCGGCAGGCCCGCCTGTAACGGGCAACCCTTTCAGAAGTGGATCGCGTGCCCGTCCACGGCCATGGCGGCCTCGCCCACTATCTCCGCCAGGGAGGGGTGGGCGTGGACGGCCATCCCGATCTCCTCCGGGGTGCCCTCCACCAGCTTGGCGAAGACCCCCTCCGCGATCAGCTCGGTCACGTGCGGGCCTATGGCGTGCATCCCCAGGATCAGGTCGGTCTCCGCGTCGGCGACCACCTTGAGGAAGCCGTTGGGCTCCCCCTCGATGAGCGCCTTGCCGATGGCCCGGAAGGGGAACTTGCCCACCTTGATCTCGTACCCCTCCTCCCTGGCCTGCTCCTCGCTGAGCCCGAAGGAGGCTATCTCGGGCCGGCAGAAGGTGACCCGGGGGATGAGGTTCTGGTCCAGCGGCATCGGGTCCTTGCCCGCCATGTGCTCGACCGCCACGATCCCCTCGTGCCCGGCCGCGTGGGCGAGCCAGTAGCCCCCTATGACGTCGCCGGCGGCGTACACCCCCGGCTCGTCGGTGCGGTAGAACTCGTCCACCTGGATGATGCCCCGGTCGTCGGTCTTGACGGAGGTGGCCTCCAGGTTGAGCTCCTCCGTCACGGTCTTGCGGCCCACCGCCACGAGCAGCTTCTCGGCCTCGAGCGTCTCCTCGCCGCCCTCGCCGGCGACCTTTATCTTCACCCCGTCGCCGCTCTTGTCCAGGCTCCCGGGGTCGGCCTTCGTCCCCGTGAGGCAGCGGATGCCCCGCCCCTCGAACTGCTTCTCGAGCTCGGCGGAGACCTCCGGGTCCTCCAGCGGGACGAGCCGGTCCAGGATCTCGACGATGGTCACCTCGGTGCCGAAGTCGTTGTACATGCTGGCGAACTCGACCCCCACCGCCCCGCTGCCGAGGATGATCACGCTTTCCGGGTAGCCGTCGTTCTCGGTGACCACGTCGTCGCTGGAGATGACCTTCTCGCCGTCGAACTCCAGCCCGGGCAGGGTGTTCACGGCGCTGCCGGTGGCGATGAGCACGTTCTCGGCCTCGAGCTCCTCGGTGCCGCCGTCGTTGAGCTCGACCTTTATCCGCCTGGGCTGGATGAAGGAGCCGGTGCCGTTGTACACGGAGACCTTGTTCTTCTTCATCAGGCCGGCTACCCCGCGGCGGAGCTGGTTGACCACCTGGTCCCGCCTCTTGGCGGCCTGCCGGTAGTCGAACCGCACGTCCCCCACCTTTACGCCGAACTCCTCGCCGTTGCGGGCGTCGTGCAGCATGGCCGCCGTCTGCAGGAGCGCCTTGGTGGGGATGCAGCCGAGGTTCAGGCAGGTGCCCCCGAGGTGCCCCCCCTCGCGCCGCTCCACGAGGGCGACGCTCATCCCGAGCTGTGAGGCCCTGATGGCGGGGATGTACCCCGCGTTGCCGCCGCCGATGATGACCAGGTCGAACTTGTCAGCCACCCGCAACTCCTTTCACGCGCTCACTCCAATTCTAACTGTACCCCATCCCCCGCGGAACCACCCCCGTCCTGGCACCGGGGGCAGTAGTGGGTCGGGCGCCCGCCGACCCTCTCGCGCACCACCTCTGCCCCGCAACGGGGGCACGGCCCGCCGTGGCGCTCGAAGACCCGCAGGTGGTTCTGGTGCTCCCCGGCCCGACCGAGCACGTCCCGGTAGAGCCTGACGGTGGTGCCCCGGTGCTCGATGCCGGCGGCGAGGTTGCTGCGGATGGCGGCGTAAAGCCTCTCCCACTCCTCTTCGGAGAGGGAGCTCGCCCTGCGCCGGGGGCTCAGCCGGGCGTCGTAGAGGATCTCGTCGGCGTAGATGTTGCCTATGCCGGAGATGAGGCTCTGGTCGAGCAGGAGCGGCTTTATCTGCGCCCGGCGGGAGCCGAGCCTCTCTTTGAGGTAGCGAACCGTGAACTCCTCCGAGAAGGGCTCGGGCCCGAGCCCGGAGAGCCGCTCCGCGAGCTCTTTTTCGCCGAGGAGCCGGGCCCTGCTGAACCCGGTCTGGTCGCGCAGAAGGAGCCGCCGCCCGCCGTCGAGAGAGAGCACGAGCATGACGCTGTCCTCGGGCTCCTCCACCGGGGGGACGAGCAGGAGCTGGCCCCCGATCTTGAGCTGGAACACGAGCGCCTCCCCGGTGTCGAGCTCCACGACGAGGTGCTTGGCCCGCCTGCGGGCGCCGGTCACGCGCGCGCCGCCCAGCCGCCGGACGAACTCCTCCTGGGGCGGCTGCTCGACGAGGGCGGGCTCTCGCACCTCCGCGCGCTCGATGCGCGAGCCGACCACCAGCCCGCGCAGGTCGTTCTTTATGGTCTCCACCTCGGGCAGCTCGGGCATGGGAAACCTCAGCCGCGGGCGAGGCGCACCGACCCGCCCGGGAGCGGGACGGGCTCCCGGTAGACCGCGCGGTAGAGGCCGTCGAGCATCACCCGGCGGGCGTTGAGCGAGCGCAGGGCCCCCTCGCGAACCCTCCGCTGCCCCTCCTCGTCGGCCACGTAGGGCGCGGTGGCCTCCATCATGATCCGGGCGTGCTCCACGTCCATGGTCACGTGGCTTATGAAGATCTCCAGCGCCGCGTCGTCCAGCCCGGCCGCCCGCCTCAGCCCGTCGCAGAGCTTGGCGTAGATGGGGGGGACGGGCCACTCGCTCGCCGGACCCATCGCCCCGAGCCCGAGCCGGACGTCTGGGTGGCGGCACAGCTCGTAGTGGGTGGCGATGTACGCCTCTATCTCCGGCAGCGTCGGAGGGGCCTCCCACTCCTCCTCGCCGAGGCCCAGCGCCCGCAGAAAGCGCCGGTAGAGCGCCGGATGGGTCTCCTCCGGGTTGAGCTCGCCGTACTCGTCGAAGAGGATGCTCGCGAGCGAAAGCTGCAGCCCCTCGTCCTCGCGGCAGTTGGAGATCAAAGCCGCAAGGTACAGCCGGCTCACCCGCACGTGGCGGTAGTACTGGATGGCAAACGTCCTCACCCCCTCCGCATCCGCCCCCTCCTCCCGGAAACGCTCCAGAAAAGGGTGCGTGAGCGTAGGGTGGGAGATCACCTCCCGCTTCAGCCTCTCCAGATACTCGCGAGCCTCCACCCGCCAAACCTCCCTCTTCTCTACGCCTCGCTAGAGAGTTTAACCCGCCCGAAAGAGCACCTCCCGCAACGAATTTACTTCACCGATTTCAGTGAAATATTGTATAATCTTCGTGTGATGGACGAGAGCAGGGAGAGACGGCAGAGCTGGCTGAGCGTTCCGCGGCGGCGGGAGGAGGAGCGTCTCGACCCGCACGTCTACGAGCGCGGGGTCAACGGGCTCACGGTCGAGCAGGCAACGGAGCGGGCCTTCCCCAAGGTGATGGGGATACTGGAGCGCAGCGGCGAGCGCTACTCCGAGTTTGAGCGGGAGCTGGTACGGCACACGATCCGGGCCTGTCTGATCTCGCAGGTCTCGCGGGCCAACCTCTACCGGATCGCCGGGATACTGGTCGCCGACCGGCGGGACGAGGGGGCCTACCGGGGGACTTCGCTCGCGCTGGCCTACGTGGAGGCCCTGCGGGAGGCGTTTCTGCGGGAGATCTCGCCCGGAGAGCGGGTGGAGACCCCCCTCGGGGCGGGCGAGGTGCGCTACGTCTCGGGGGACGGGGCCAACGCGGTCGTCCGGCTCGAGGGCGGGCGCGAGGTGTGGCTGCCCGCCGGCTCCCTCTCGCGGGGCGGCGCGTTGGGCAGGACGGAGCGCGCCGCCTCCTGAGGGCTCGCCGCCGGGGCGAGGAGGGGATAAACTCTCTCACATGCAGAAGGTGAGGGTACTGTTCTTCGGCGCGGCGGCGGACAGGGCCGGGGCGCGGGAGGTGGAGCTGCCGGCGGAGGAGGGCGCCACGCTCGGCGAGCTGTGGGCCTCGCTCTCCCGGCGGCACCCGGGCCTCTCCCCCATGCGCGAGAGCCTGGCCTTCGCGGTCAACGGGGAGTACGCCTCAGAGGAGCGGCCGGTGCGCCCCGGGGACGAGGTCGCCGTGCTGCCGCCCGTCTCCGGGGGCTAGAGGGTTGTTCAGGATCGTCGAGGGCCCCATAGACGTGGGGGCCGTCATCCTGGCGGCCCAGCGGCCGGACTGCGGGGCGGTCTCCGCCTTCGTGGGCACCACGCGGGTGGACCGGTCGGGGGAGGCCTTTGTCCGGTACCTGGAGTACGAGGCCTACCGCCCCATGGCCGACCGGAAGCTCCGCGAGATCGGGGAGGAGATCCAGAGGCGGTGGGACGCGCGCCACGTCTCCATCGTGCACAGGATAGGCCGGGTGGACCCCGGGGAGGCGAGCGTCGCCATAGCCGTGGCCGCGCCCCGCCGGGATGAGGCCTTCCAGGCCAGCCGCTACGCCATAGAGCGGATAAAGCAGGTGGTCCCCATCTGGAAGCGCGAGGTGTGGTCCGACGGGTACGTGTGGGTCGGCAGCCAGGTCGGCACCCGTCCCGCCGCGCAGACCGGCTGAGAGAACCCGCTCACGCGCCCGGCCCGCCGAGGCAATATACTCAGGGGCCATGGCCAAGCATCGCGGGCAGGCGCAGGGGATGGACTTCGGCATCCGGGTGGGCGCCGTGGTGGAGCGGGACGGCCGGCTGCTTCTGGTCCGGCACCAGAAGCCCGACCGGGAGCCCTACTGGGTGCTGCCCGGCGGGAGGCTCGAGCCCGGGGAGAGGATCCCGGAGTGCGCCCGGCGCGAGGTGCTGGAGGAGACCGGCCTTGCGGCCGAGTTTCTCGGCGTGCTCTACGTGAGCGAGTTCCTGCGCGAGGGGCGGCACACGGTGGACATCACGGTACGCATGGGCGCCGGCGAGGGGGAGGCCCGCCTCGGCGAGGACCCGGAGGTCGCCCCCGGCGGGGAGCCCACCCTGCGGGAGCTGCGCTGGGTGCCGGCATCAGAGCTTGCGGAGATAGAGCTGCTCCCGCCGTGGCTCAGGGAGCGTCTGATCTCGGACTTCCCCCGGGGATGGCCGCCGGGCGAGGTGTACCTGGGTGGCTGAAGGGACCGGCGACCCCCGGCAGGTCCTCCTCTCGGTGGTGGTGACCAACACCGCCCTCGCCCTGCTCATCGTCCTGTGCTTCTGGGCCGGGGTGTTCGTCGCGCGCAGGCTGGGCTACGGCCCGGGCTACTCGCTCGCCGCGCTCGGCTTCGCGCCGCCCCGGGGCGGCGCGCTCCGGGGGGCGGGGCTCGGGGTGGCCACGGGGATAGGGGCACTTCTGGTGAGCCTGGTGGTCAACCCGGTCACGGTCTTCGTCTTCGAGCAGCTCGGCTACCCCGCGAGGTCCACGATACAGCAGCCCTTCATGCGGGGGCTGGAGGGTTGGGTGCGCGAGGATCCCGCGACCGCCATCCCGGCGATCGTGGGGGTGGTGGTGCTCTTCGGTCCCGCGGTAGAGGAGCTGGTCTTCCGCGGCGCGCTCTTCAACGGCATGCACCGGCTCGCCCGGCTCCTGTGGCGGGCCGCCGCCCGCAAGCCGCCGGGAGAGGGTCCCCGCCGGGCGGCCTTCGTCCTCGCGGCGGGCGTCTCCTCCGGACTCTTCGCCCTGCTCCACCTGGAGCCCGTGCTGCTGCCGGCGCTCCTGATCTTCGCGTTCGCCCTCTGCTGGCTGTTCGAGCGCACCGGGAGCCTGCTGCCGCCCTTTCTCGCCCACGCCACCTTCAACTCCTTCGCGACCACCCTGATCATCCTGAGCGGGCTGGAGATGGTCCGGATTCCGGTCTAGGCGGCGGCTCGCCCACGTAGCGGGCCCGGGGCCGGATGAGGGCTCCCGACGCATACTGCTCGATGGCGTGCCCGACCCAGCCGACCGCCCTGCCGAGGGCGAAGAGGGCCAGAGCCCCTCCCGGCGGCAGGCCCAGCACCCTCGCGAGCACCACGAGCGCAAAGTCCACGTTCGGACGCTCGCCCACCAGGGCCCCGGCCGCCTCGGCCGCGCCCTCGGCCAGCCCGAGCGCCTCCGACCCGGGGTAGCCCTCGGCGAGCGCGGCTAGCAGCGCCGCGGCCCGCGGGTCCCCCTCGGGGTAGAGACGGTGCCCGAACCCCGGCACCGCCTCCCCGCGCCTGAGCCGCGAGGCGACGACCTCCCGGGGGTCACCGGCCGCCTCCACCTCCGCGAGGAACGCCTCGACGCGCTCGGTGCCGCCGCCGTGCCTGACGCCTCCGAGCGCCGCCAGCCCGGCCACCACGGCGGCGTAGGGCGTCGCCCCGGCGGAGGCTACGCACCTCGCGGTGAAGGAGGAGACGTTGAGCTCGTGGTCCGCGCAGAGGACGAGCGCGCGGTCGAGGATCTCCGCGGCCCCCTCGTCCCGCGGGACCCACCGTCTCTGCAAGGCCCGCGCCGCGGTCTCCCCGGCGTCCTGCCCGCCGGTCGCCGCCCCCACCAGGAGGCGCAGGATGCGCGCGCCGGTCCTGACGACGGCGGCGGGCCGCAGGTCGTAGGCGGCCGGGTCCCTCGAAGCCGCCGCCTGCAGCGCCAGCCCGAGCTCGTTCAGGACCGGCCTCGCGCCCCCCAAGGGCAGCCGGGGATACCCGGCGACGCTCCGCGCGGCCGCCCGGAAGAGCCCGGGGACGGCCGCGCGGTCCCCCGGCGCCATGCTCCCAGTCCAGATCAGCTGCGCCACCTGCTCGAGCGAGCGCTCGCCCGAGAGCGCGACGGCGTCCCGCCCCCGGTAGTACAGCCGGCCGTCCGCGATCAGGGAGATCCCCGACTCCAGCACCGGCATGCCCCAGTCGAGCGCACCCTCCGCCGCCCGGGCCGGGTCGCGCCGGTGCTCCTTGCGCTCCCTGAGCCGCCGCACGTCCTCCGCCCGGTAGCGCCTGCCGCGCCGCCCGCCCCCGGCCGCCTCCGACCGGACGAGCCCCCGGCTCACGTAGGCGTACAGCGTCCTCACGCTCACCCCCAGCTCCTCGGCCGCCTCCCGCGCCGTGAGGTACCTCCCCCCGCTCCTGTCCCCCGGCTCCACGCCACCACCCTCCATACTTTTAGGTTGATTCATGAATCAACGTTGATAAACCATTTCCGTCATTCTACAGTGGGGGAAAGGCGGATGAAAGGAGCGGCGCATGCAAGGTCGGAGCGAGAGCCGGGGGTCGAGGTGAGCGGGGGTGCCGCGTTCGCGCCGGGCCTCGAGGGCGTGGTGGCGACGAGGACGCGCCTCAGCATGGTGGATGGGGCGGCGGGCAGGCTGGTCATCGCGGGCTTTCCGGTCGAGGAGCTGGCGGGTCGGGCGTCCTTCGAGGAGACGCTCTACCTGCTCTGGAACGGCGTGCTGCCCGACGCCGGGCGGCTGGAGGGACTGAGGGGGGATCTCGCCGCCCGCCGGGCGTTGCCGGAGGCGGCCGGTGAGGTGCTGGAGGCCGCGGTCGCCGGGGGGGCCGCGCCGATAGACGCCCTGCGCATGGCCGCGGGGACGCTCGCGCCGGGCGGCAACGACCGCGACGACGCCCTGACGTCGGTCGCCGCCTTCCCCACCATCGTCGCCGCCTGCTGGCGTCTTTCGCAAGGGCGGGAGCCGGTCGAGCCCGACCCCGGGCTCTCGCACGCGGCGAACTACCTGTACATGCTCTCCGGCGAGGTGCCGGGCGAGGAGCGGGTGCGGGCCCTGGAGACCTACCTGAACACCGTCTCCGATCACGGCATGAACGCCTCCACCTTCGCGGCGAGGGTGATCTCCTCCACCGGATCCGACCTGATCTCGGCGGTCGTGGGGGCTATCGGCGCGCTGAAGGGGCCGCTTCACGGGGGCGCGCCGGGCCCGGCGCTCGACGTGGTCTTCGAGATCGGGGAGCCCGGGCGCGCTGAGGTCGTCCTGCGGGAGAGACTCGACCGCGGCGAGAGGCTCATGGGCTTCGGCCACCGCGTCTACAAGGTACGAGACCCCCGGGCAGACGTGCTGGCCGGGGCGGCGGAGCGGCTCTACGCCTCCGACGCCGACGAGGACCTCTACCGGCTCGCCCTCGAGGTCGAGAGGACCGCGCTGAGGCTGCTCGAAGAGTACAAGCCGGGGCGCAACCTCGACACCAACGTCGAGTTCTACACCGCGCTCCTGCTGCACGGGCTCGGGCTGCCGACCGGGCTGTTCACGCCCACCTTCGCCGTGGGGCGGGTCGCGGGATGGACGGCGCACTGCCTGGAGCAGCACGAGACGGGACGGCTCATCAGGCCGCAGTCGGAGTACGTCGGCCCCGAGGCCCGGAAGTGGGTGCCGCTGGAGGAGCGGTAGCGGGCAGAAAACGTCCCCCCGGAGACCTCCGGGGGGACGCACCCTCTCTGAGCCTACGCAGGTACCTGGTTGTTCCAGCACGTCCGCCTGCAACTACCGAAGAGGCGGAATGTGTGACCCAGATTCCCGCCGGGATTTTGGAGGTTCTCTAGGTCAGAGCCACCTCTCCCAGAAGATACCCGCGGCTACTACTCGGTGCGTCTATCTGGATCACCTCCTTTCCGTGCCGACAACCTGAGCGCAGTGTACTACCAGGTGTGGGGCGCGGCAAGGAGGATCTCTAAGCTTCTTTTGCCTTCTTTAGGGTACGGCGAAGAAGATCGAGGGCCATGTTGGCGCTGCGCTCGCGGATCGCGGCCCGCGAGCGCGCCCAGGCCGAGAGGTCCAGGCGCACAGCCTCGCTCCCGCGGCCATCCGCCACCCCCACCCACACCAGCCCCACGGGCTTCTCCTCCGTCCCGCCGCCGGGGCCGGCGATGCCGGTCACCGAGAGGCCGTAGTCCGCCCCCGAGAGCTTCCGCACCCCCTCGGCCATCCCGCGGGCCACGGGCTCGGAGACCGCCCCGTGCTCGGCCAGCACCTCGCGGGGGACCATCAGCAGGCGCTCCTTGGCCTCGTTGGAGTAGGCCACGATCCCCTCCCTGAAGTACTCCGAGGAGCCGGGGATGTCCGTAAGCCGCTTGGCCAACAGCCCCCCCGTGCAGCTCTCGGCCACCGCGAGGGTCTCCCCCCGCTCCCGCAGCAGCCGCCCGACGGCGCTCTCCAGCGTCTCGTCGTCCCTGCCGAAGTAGTAGCGGCCGAGGCGGGAGAGGATCTCCCGCTCCACCGGCTCCATCTTCTTTCTCGCCTCCTCCGGGGTGGCCGCGCGGGTGGTGATCCTCAGCCGCACCTTCCCCTCCCCGGCGAGCGGGGCGACGGTGGGGTCGCGGGCGTCGAGCAGGTCCTGCACCCTCTCGGCCAGCGCCGACTCGCCGATCCCGGCGAACCACAGGGTGCGCGAGACGATCGTCCCCTCGGTCCTCTCCCGGATGGCGGGCGCGAGCGTCTCCTCGAACATGGTCCGCATCTCGCCGGGGACGCCGGGGAAGGTGGCGAACAGGGTGCCCTCGTGCTCGAGCAGCGCCCCCATCGCGGTCCCCAAAGGGTTGGGGATGAGGCGCGACCCCTGCGGGAAGAGGGCCTGCTTGTAGTTGGAGGGGGTGGGCTTTCTCCCGAAGCGGCGGAACATCTCGTCCACGTGGCGGCGGGCCTCGGGGTACTCCGCGAGCGGGCGGCCCGTGAGCAGCGAGAGGCACTCGTGGGTCAGGTCGTCGGAGGTGGGCCCGAGCCCCCCGGTGGTCACCACCAGGTCGGAGCGCGCGGCGGCCTCCCCGAGGGCGGCCACGATCCTCTCCCGGTTGTCCCCCACCGCGGTGTGGCGGTACACGTTCACCCCGAGGGCGGCCAGCCGCTGCGAGAGCCAGGCCGAGTTGGTGTCCACGAGATCCCCGAGCAGGATCTCCGTGCCTATCGCGACGATCTCGGCGTTGCTTATCTTCTGCATGCGGCTATTCTACAATTCCCCGGATGGCGGGCCGAAAGGATCTGGACGGGCTCCTGGAGCGGGCCGAGGGCCTTGCCCGGGAGAGGCTCTCCGCGAGGCGGTACGGCCACACCCTCCGGGTGGCGCAGACCGCCGAGCGGCTGGCGCGCCGGCACGGGCTGGACCCGCAGCGCGCACGGCTCGCCGGGCTCCTGCACGACGCCGCCCGGGAGATGCCGCCGGAGCGGCTGCTGGGGCTCGCCCGGGAGTGGGGCATCCCCGTCGGCCCGTTCGAGCGCGAAAACCCCAAGCTCCTGCACGGCCCGGTGGCCGCCGAGCTCGCCCGCCGGAGGCTGGACCTCTCCGACGAGGAGGTCCTGCGGGCCATCCGGGAGCACACCACCGGCTCCCCCGGCATGGGCCCGCTCTCGCTCGCGCTCTACGTCGCGGACAAGATAGAGCCCGCCCGCGACTACCCCAGCGTGGAGCGGCTCAGGGAGCTCGCCCGCGCCGACCTGCGGGAGGCCGCCGAGGAGGCGCTCAGACGCGCCGTGGAGCACAACGAGCGGCGCGGCCGGCCCACCCACCCGGCGAGCCTGGAGTGGCTAAGAGAGGCCGAGCGCTCCGCCCAGCGCCGGGTGCAGTAGCGCGAGGGCGTACCCCGCCAGCGCGAGCGCCGCGACCGCCACGGCGGCCTCGGCCGCTCCCCCGGACCGGATCCCGCGCGGCAGCAGCCGGAAGGGCCTCCCGAGCGGCCAGAGCAGCGGCACCCCCCGGGTGTTCAGCGCGTCGGCCAGAAGGTGCGAGGCATACCCGGCGGCGAGAGCCAGCGCAAAGGCCGGATACCCCCCGAGCAGCAGCCACACCGGCGCGCAGAAGAGGACGAGCCCCAGCAGCGAGTGGGTGAGGGTCCTGTGCCCCACCGTGCGGACGAGCACGAAGGAGGTCGCCCGCAGCGCCCAGCTGAGGGGCCTGCTCAGCAGGTTCAGGGCCGGGCTCCTCATCCTGCTCAGGCCGTTCCCCAGGCGGCTGCGCGGGTTGTCCACGTCCGGCAGCCAGGCGGCCGCCACCGCCGCGGGGTAGGCGTAGGCCGGCGGCTCCACCCCGGCGGCCAGACAGGCCCCCGCGAAGGCCGCAACCCCGAAGACGGCGTGGGTCGTCGCGTTCACGGCGGCAAGCAGTTTAGCAGCCCGGGCGCCCTGTTAAACTGGGCGCGGTGCGCGCGACCCTGCTGACCCTCCTGCTCGTGCTGGCCGCGCTGGCCGCCCCCGGGGGAGCGGCCAGCGCGGCGCCGGAGCCCCCCGACCGCCCCGTGGTGCTCGTGCTCGTGGACGGGCTGAGCTGGGAGGAGGTGCAGCAGAATCCCGCCCTGCGCCGCCTCTTCGAGGAGGGGGCAGCGGCCGCCCTCTCCACCGTCCAGGGCGGCCGCCCCGCAGACCCCCGC
>Ga0068704_100110_pt1 | contig 44020 bp, 37 predicted proteins | sample CeladaPassaD2F12_FD_62225 | JGI IMG/M metagenome (GOLD analysis project Ga0068704, IMG submission 62225) | Cellulose-adapted microbial communities from the Joint BioEnergy Institute, USA - Passage D2F12 | ecosystem: Engineered > Bioreactor > Continuous culture > Unclassified | place: USA, Joint...
CTGCCCGCCGAGACTTCCAGCTTCGTCGGGCGCGAACGGGAGCTCTCGGAGGTGAGGGCGCTGCTCGCCGGCACGCGGCTGCTCACGCTCACCGGTCCGGGGGGATGCGGCAAGACGCGGCTCGCGCTGCGGGCGGCGCGGGAGGCTGCGGGGGGCTTCGGGGGCGCCTGGTGGGTGGAGCTGGCCTCGCTCTCGGACCCCGGGCTGGTGGAGCAGGCGGTGGCCGGGGCGTTGGGCGTGCGCGAGGCGCCGGGGCGCTCGCTGCTCGGGGCGTGCGCCGAGCGTCTGGGGTCCGGGGGCGCGCTCCTCGTGCTGGACAACTGCGAGCACCTGGTCGGGGCGTGCGCCGCGCTGGCCGAGGCCCTGCTGCGCGCCTGCCCGGACCTGAAGGTCCTTGCGACCAGCCGCGAGGCGCTCGGCGTCGCCGGGGAGACCGTCTGGCCCGTGCCCGCGCTCTCCCTGCCCCCGCCCGAGGAGGCGGCGGACCCCGGGGCGCTGGCGCGCTACGAGGCCACCCGCCTGTTTCTGGAGCGGGCAGCGGCGGCGGCCCCGGGCTTCGGGCTGACGGAGCGGAGCGCGGCCGAGGTCTCGCGGGTGTGCCGCCGGCTCGACGGCATCCCGCTGGCCATAGAGCTCGCGGCGGCCAGGACGAGGGTGCTCTCGGTGGGCCAGATCGCTGAGCGGCTCGAGGGCGCTCTGCGGCTCCTGACGGGCGGGAGCCGGACGGCCTCGCCGCGCCAGAGGACCCTTCGGGCGACGATGGACTGGAGCTACGGGCTGCTCCCGGAGGGCGAGCGGGCGCTGTTCCGCCGGCTCGCCGCCTTCTCCGGCGGGTTCACGCTGGAGGCGGCGGAGGAGGTCTGCTCGGGGGAGGGCGTCGAGCGGGGCGAGGTGCTGGACCTGCTCTCGCGACTTGTGGACAAGTCGCTCGTGGTGGTGGACCGGCGGGGCGGCGAGCCCCGGTACGGGCTGCTCGAGACGGTGCGGCAGTACGGCCGGGAGAGGCTCGAGGAGTCGGGGGAGGGGGCGGCGGTGGCGCATCGCCACGCCCGCTGCTTCCTGCGGCTCGCGGAGGAGGCCGGGCGCGGCATGCTCGGCCCCCGCCAGACGGCGTGGCTCGGGCGCCTCGAGCGCGAGCACGCCAACCTCAGGGCGGCGCTGGCGTGGTTCCGGGAGGAGGGGGAGGCGGAGCGGGGCCTCGGGATGGCGGCGGCGCTGGTGCGCTTCTGGTGGTACCGGGGCTACTACAGCGAGGGGCGGGCGTGGCTCGAGGGGTTCCTGGAGCTTCCGGGGGCGCGGGAGGCGGGCGCGGTCAGGGCGCGGGCGCTCCACGCCCTCGGGGCGCTCATCTACCGGAGCGCCGACTGGGCCGGGGGAGACGCGGAGGTGGTGCGCTCGCGCCTGGAGGAGAGCCTGGAGATCTATCGGGGCCTCCCGGGGGAGGAGCCGCGCGTCGCCGCCGTCCTCAGGGACCTCGGGCGCCTGAGCGCGCAGACGGGCGACCGGGAGACGGCCCGCTCCTTCCTGGAGGAGAGCCTCCGGCTCGACCGGCGCTCCGGCGACGAGCACGGCCTGGCCCTCTCGCGCAGCTACCTGGGCCTCCTGTATCTCCTCGGGGGCGATCTGGAGGCGGCGCGCGAGCACCTCGAGGCCGGCCTGGAGGCGCTGCGGAGGGTGGGGGACCCGGAGGAGGTCCGGACCTGCCTGTGGTTTCTCATAATGCTCGCCTGCGAGCGGGGCGATGCCGCCGCCGCCCGCGCCCACGCCGCCCGGATGGTGGAGGGGGCCTCCCTGCTGCAGTACCGCTACGCCGCCCCGCTGGTGCTGCACGCCTACGCGCGCCTGGCGGTGGAGGAGGGGCGTCCGGCGCGCGCCCTCCGGCTGGCGGGAGCGGCGGACCGGCTGGGGAGGAGCATCGGCACGTCGGTGGGGCCGGCCCTGCGGGACTTCCTGCGGCGCGGGCTGGAGCCGGCCTGGGCGGCGCTCGGCGAGGAGAGGGGGAGGGCGGCCTTCGAGGCGGGCCGGGCCCTGAGCCTGCGGGAGGCCGCCGCCTACGCCTTCGAAGAGGGCCCTCGCGGGGAGGAGCGGGGGCCCGCCGGAGCGCCCCTGACCCCGCGGGAGCTCGAGGTCTTGCGGCTCGTCGGCGAGGGGATGACCGACGCCCAGGTGGCCGGGCGGCTGTTCGTCAGCACCCGGACCGTGAACGCGCACCTGCGCTCCATCCTGCGCAAGCTGGGCGTGCGCTCGCGCGCCGCGGCGGTGCGGCTCGCCCAGGAGCGCGGCCTCCTCGGCTAGGCACTGCCTAGGCAACCATCTGCGCTGCCTAAAAGGCGCCCCGTGCCCCAAAGCACGCATTCCTGCCGATTCGCCCCGCCTTCCGCGGCGGTAGCGTTCGGGGCGAAAGAAACGAGGGTAACGAGCGAGGAGGCGCGGAGGTGTACGCGAGGGTGACGACCACCAGGATACAGCCCGGCAAGGTCGAGGAGGCGATCGGCATCGCCCGGGACTCCATAGCGCCCGCCGCCAGGGAGCAGCGGGGGTTCGGGGGGTTCCTCCTGCTTGCGGACCGGGAGGCGGGCAAGGGCCTCGCCATAACGCTGTGGGAGACGGAGGACGACCTCAGGGCGAGCGAGGCGAGCGGCTACTACCGGGAGCAGCTCGGCAAGCTCAAGGAGGTCCTCGCCGGGCCGCCGGAGAGGGAGGTCTACGAGGTCAGCGTCCGGGTCTGAGGCGGAGGGATGTAGGCGGAAGACACCACAGGAGGCGGGAAGATCATGAGCCGGGAGGCCTACGACGTGGCGGTGGTGGGGGCGAGCATCGCCGGCTGCACCGCGGCGACGCTCTTCGCCCGGGAGGGGGCGAGGGTGGCCCTCATAGAGCGCCACGCGGACCCCAACGCCTACAAGGCGCTGTGCACCCACTACATCCAGCCCTGCGCCGTGCCCACCATCGAGCGGCTCGGCCTGGCGCCCCTCATCGAGGAGGCCGGGGGGATCCGCAACGGGCTCGTGATGTACACGCGGTGGGGTTGGATCGGCGGCGACGCCGAAGACCTGCCCTACGGCTACAACATCCGGCGCCAGACCCTCGACCCCATGCTCCGCGGCCTCGCGGCGAGCACCCCCGGGGTGGAGTTCATGCCGGGACGGAGCGCGCGCGACCTCATCCGGCAGGACGGGCGCGTCGCGGGCGTCGTGGTGCGCGACCGGGCGGGGAAGAGCCATGAGATACCGGCGCGGCTGGTCGTCGCCGCCGACGGGCGCAGCTCCCGGATCGCGAAGATCGCGGGCGGCCCGGTCGAGGTCGCGCCGAACAACCGCTTCGCCTACTTCGCCCACTACCGCGACCTCACCCTGCCCTCCGGCTCCAGGTCGCAGATGTGGATGCTCGAGCCGGACGTGGCCTACACCTTCCCCAACGACGGCGGGGTGACGCTCGCGGCCTGCATGCCGGCCAGGGAGAGGCTGCCCGAGTTCAAGGAAGACCTCGAGGGGGCCTTCGTCCGCTTCTTCGAGGGGCTGCCGCTCGGCCCCCGCCTCTCCGAGGCACAGCGGGTCTCCAGGATCATGGGCGTCGTCGAGCAGGCCAACGTCTCGCGGCCCGCGGCGCGTCCGGGCCTCGCCTTCGTGGGGGACGCGGCCCTGTGCTCCGACCCGCTGTGGGGCGTGGGCTGCGGGTGGGCCTTCCGGTCGGCGGAGTGGCTGGTGGACGAGACCGCAGAGGCGCTGCTCGCCGGCGGCGACCTCGACCGGGCGCTCGAGCGCTACCGCAGGAGGCACCGGAGGGAGCTCTCCGGGCACCACCGGCTCATCTGCGACTTCTCGCGCGTGCGCCCGTACAACCCCGTGGAGCGCCTGATGTTCTCCGCGGCGGCCAGGGACGAGCGCTCGGCCCGGCACTTCCACGCCTTCGGCGCCAGGATCATCGGGGTGCGTGAGTTCCTCTCGCCCCGGGCCGTCGGGCGCGCGCTGTGGGTGAACGCCCGGCACGCCGCCCGGGGCCGCGCCAAGCCCGGCCCGGACCCCGCGGTCGCGAGGGCGGGGAGGTAGGCGCACCCCTCTGCCGGGCCTACCTTCCACGGCTCTCCTTCAGGAGGAGCGCGACCACGGCTCCGGAGACGAAGGTCAGCGCCCCCACGGAACCTATCGCCCAGGAGATCCCTAAGGTATCCGCGATGATCCCGGCGGAGAGGGCGCCCGCGGCGTAGCCGAGATCCCGCCAGAAACGGTAGACGCTCAGGGAGCGCGCCCGCCAGGAGGGGTGGGCGTTGTCCGAGACGGCGGCGATCAGGGAGGGGTAGACCATCGCGGTCCCGAGCCCGAGGAGCACGCTGCCGAGCGTCCACCACCCGAAGCTCCGGGTCGCCACGGTGACGAAGATGCCGGCCGCCTGCGTCCACATCCCCGCCACGATAAGGCCCTTGCGCCCCCAGCGGTCGCTCAAGGGCCCGGTGAAGACCTGCAATGCGCCCCACACCGCCGGGTAGACCGCCTTCAGGACACCGATCTTCCCTACTCCAAGGCCGAAGCTCGCGAAAAAGAGGGGGAAGACCCCCCAGCTCATCCCATCATTGAGGTTGTTGACGAGCCCAGCCTGGGAGCAGGCGAGGAGGTTGCGGTCCCCGTAGCTGGTCTTCTTGAAGACCTCGCGAAAGGTGAGGGATCCTGGCTCCTTCGGGTGTTCTTCCATCTCCAGCCGGACGTGTTCGCGGGTGTCCCGGACAAGGAAGACGGAGATCAGAAGCCCCAGCAGGGCGTACGCCGCGCCCAGGTAGAAGGGCTCCGGCCGGAGGCCGTAGACCGAGGCCAGGTAGCCGGTCAGCCACGCGGTTGCCCCGACGGCCAGGTACCCGGCAAACTCGTTGAGCCCCACGGCGAGGCCCCTGCCCCGTGGGCCCACGAGGTCTATCTTCATGATGACCGTCGTGGACCAGGCGAGCCCCTGGTTCATGCCCAGCAGGACGTTGGCCGCCACCACCCATCCCCACGAGGGGGCGAGCATGATCATGAACGGCACCGGCACGCCGATAATCCACCCCGCCACCAGCACCCGCTTCCTGCCGAAGCGGTCGGCGAGCCCCCCGGCGAAGAGGTTGGAGAACGCCTTTACGACCCCGAAGGTGACGATGAACGAGAAGATGGCCGTCCTGAGGACCAGCCCGAACTCCTCGGAGCCGACGAGCGGGACGACCGTCCTCTCCAGCCCGACCATCCCGCCTACGAAGGCGTTGACGAGCACCAGCAGCGAGAACTGCCCCAGGTTCTCCTTCAGGCCTAGCCGGACATCCGGCGGGGGCCCGTCGCCTACCCGGTTGCCCGAAGCCACGGAGACACGCTAGCCGGTGGCGCAGCGGTTGGCGCAGGCTTCGAGCTCCGTCGGGTCGCCCTCTGGCTGTTCCCCGGCCCTGTCGAGCTCCACGATGCGCTCGTAGTTCTCCGGCGTGGGGGAGGCGCCTCCGGCGACCTTCTCCACGAAGCGGTCCTCGTCCTCCAGCAGTGGCCCGATCTCCCCGCGCGCCTCGGAGAGAGATGCGGAGATCGGCTCCCCGTCGAAGGGCACCGGCTCGCTCGTGTGTCCGGGCAACACCAGGGTTGGGGCGGCAGGCCGAGCAAGCGGTGCACGGAACCGAAGAGGTCGCGCGCCTTTTCTCTGGCTCCCTCCGGCGTCGCCTCCAGGTCGGGCCTGCCGACCGTCGGGAGGAAGAACGTGTCGCCGGTGAACAGCGGTCCGTCGTCCAGCGGGTAGCTCGTGCTCTCGGCGGTGTGCCCCGGCGTGCGGATGGCCGTCAGCCTCGAAGAGCCGATCTGCACCGTGTCGCCGTCGGCGATGGGCGAACGCGGGTAGTAGACCGGCGCACCTTCCGGTGCGTGCAACTCGGCCCCGGCCGCCTTCGCCAGTTTCCGAGAACGGGAGAGGTGGTCGGCGTGTACGTGGGTGTCCAGCACGCGGGTTATCCGCCAGCCGCGTCCTTCTGCCAGCCGGACGTACACCTCCGGCTCCAGGGCGGCGTCTATGACGAGGGCTTCGCCGTCGGACCCGGCGACGTAGGAGAGGCACCCCTTCCCGGTGCGCCGTCCCCGTATCACCCCCGGCCCTCGTACCAGGCATCGGCACGTCGGCCGTGTTCCACGCGAGGCTCCAGGCCTGCATGCCTCCTTCCAGGGAGAAAACCTCGTGTCCCTTACGCCGCAACAGCTCTGCGGCCACCGCGCTGGAGCGCCCGCGGCCGCACACGGTTGCCACGAGCGCGCCCCTAGGTGCTTCCAGCCCCTCCATGGCCCGCTCGTCGCCGGCGTTCAGGGCGTCGTAGGCGTCGAAGTGGATGCCGCCGGGGATCGACCACTCCGCGCGGTCTTCGCCCTTGCGGACGACCACGACCGTGGCCGGCTCGCCCCGCTCCAACATCTCCCTCAGGGTCTTCGGGTCGATCTTGCCTTCTGCCATTCTCGACCTCCCGTTCTAGCCCTCCACGGGCATCCCGGCCGCCCGCCAGTCTGGCAGTCCCTCTTGCAGCCTGCGCGCCCGGTAGCCGCGCGACCTCAGGAGCGCCACCGCCTCGTCGGCGAACACGCAGTAGGGGCCGCGGCAGTAGGCCACGATCTCCTGATCCTTCGGGATCTCGGCCAGGTACGCCTCCAGCCTCTCCAGCGGAACGGAGAGCGCGCCCGGGATGTGCCCGGCCCGGTACTCCTCCTCGGGACGCACGTCCAGAACCAGCACGTCTTTCCTGCGCAGGCGCTCGAACAGCTCCTCCGCTCCCACCGGCTCCAGCGACTCCCGGTCCTTGAGATGGGTGCGCACAAGCCAGTCTATCTCCGCCAGCCGAGCCTCGCCCAGCTCCCGGATCGCACGCCACACCCCGAACACCCGCTCGTCTGCCAGCCGGTAGTAGCCGTACAGCCCCTCCCGTCGCACCTCGACCAGCCGCGCAGAGCGTAGCTCCTGCAGGTGCCGCGAGGTGTTCGCCACCGACATCCCGGCCTCCCGCGCTAGCTCCTCGACCGTTCGCTCGCCCTGTGCAAGAAGATCCAAGAGCTCCAAACGGTGCGGGTTGGCCAGCGCCCTCCCGATCCGGGCGAACTGCCCGAACAGTTCCTCCTTGAACGCCCGGTGCTCTCGCTCGTTCATGTATTCAATAGTTTAATTGAATATGTGTGGGGATCGAATCCCCTCGGGGGATTTCTCAGGCGCCTTTGAGCGCGGAGAGCACCTCCTGCAGGCCCTGCTTGGCGTCGGAGAAGAGCATCATGGTCTTCTCGGTGTCGTAGAAGAGGGGGTTGTCCACGCCGGCGAAGCCGGGGGAGAGGGAGCGCTTTATGAAGATGACCTTCTTCGCCCTGTGGACCTCCAGGATGGGCATGCCGGAGATGGGGGTGTCCTGCTCGGGGTCGTTGGCGGCGGGGTTCACGACGTCGTTGGCGCCGACCACGATCACGGCGTCGGTGTCCTCGAACTCGGGGTTTATGTCCTCGAGGTCGAGGAGCTTATCGTAGGGGACGCCGGCCTCGGTGAGCAGGACGTTCATGTGGCCCGGCATTCGCCCCGCGACGGGGTGGATGCCGAAGAGCACCTGCTTGCCCCGCTCCTCCAGGGCCTCCATCAGCTCCCGGATCGCCCCCTGGGCCTGGGCGACGGCGAGGCCGTAGCCGGGGACGATGACGACCTTCTGCGCCTCGTCGGCGAGGTACTCGCCGACCTCCTGGGGGCTTGCGTCGTGGACGGGCCTGTCCTCGCCCGGGGCCTGCTTGCCCGTCCCGGAGGCGGCGATGCCGGCGAAGATGATCTTCCCGAGCGGCCGCCCGAGGGCGCTGGACATCAGGCGGGTGAGGATCGTGCCCGAGGCCCCCACGATGGTGCCCCCGATGATCAGGATGTAGTTGTTCAGCACGAAGCCCGAGGCCGCCGCCGCGAGCCCCGTGAAGGCGTTGAGGAGCGAGATCACGATCGGCATGTCCGCCCCGCCTATCGGGATGACCACCAGCACGCCCAGGACGAGGGAGGCTGCGAGGACGGCGACCACCGAGGCCACCGGCGGGAGGGAGGGGATGATCTCCCCGCCCAGCACGGCGTTCGCCGCGAGCAGGAGGATGCCCAGAAAGAGCAGGGCGTTCACCACCTGCTGCAGCGGGAAGGAGACGGAGCCGGTGAAGGCCACCTCCTGCAGCTTCAGGAAGGCTATGGCGCTCCCGGCGAAGCTCACCGACCCGATGAGGATCGTGAGGGGGACGGTGACGGAGGCGACGAGGTCCTGCTCGCCCGTGGTCTGCAGGTGGTAGAACTCGGAGAGAGCGATCAGGGCCGCGGCCCCGCCGCCGACCCCGTTGTACGCCGCGACCATCTGGGGCATCGCCGTCATCTTGACCTTCTGCGCCGAGACGGCCCCGACCACCGCCCCGATCAGGGCCGCCGCCCCGATGAGAAGCAGCCCGCGGAACTCGATGACGAAGAGCGTGGCCGCGAGGGCTATGGCCATGCCTGTGGCGGCGATGGTGTTGCCCGAGCGGGCGGTCTCGGGGCGGCGCAGGCGCCTTATCCCGACGATGAAGAGCGCCGCCGCCGCGAGGTAGGCCAGAAACGTGGCAGCCTGCACGCCCGCTAACCCTTTCTTCTCCTGACCCGCCTGCGCGGCGGGGCGAACATCCCCAGCATCCTGTTGGTCACCCAGAAGCCGCCCACGACGTTCAGCGCCCCGAAGAAGACCGCCACGAAGCACACCGCGGTGATCGCCGGGTTGGTGCTCTCGGAGAGCGCGATCATGCCGCCCACCAGGATGACGCCGTGGATGGCGTTGGTGGCGCTCATGAGCGGCGTGTGCAGCAGGTTGGGCACCCGCGAGATGAGCTCCCACCCCAGAAACGCCGCGACCACGAACACGGCGAGCTGCGCCAGAAACTGCTCCACCTCAGCCGCCCCCGCTCCGCGACTCCTCCAGCGCCTCGCGCGTGAGCCGGTCCCGGATCTCGCCGCCGTGCGCGATGCACATCTTGGAGACTATCTCGTCCTCGAAGTCCAGCTCCAGCCGGATCCCCTCCTCCTCGCCGCCCGAGGTTATGTGCCGGATGAGGTTGTACATGTTGCGCGCGTAGAGCTGGCTGGCGTGGATGGGCATCGTGCTCGGCAGGTTGATAGGCCCCACGATCGCAACCCCGGCGTGCTTTACGGTCTCCCCCGCCCGGGTGAGCTCGCAGTTGCCCCCCTGCTCCGCCGCCAGGTCCACGATGACGCTCCCCGCCCGCATGCTCTCGACCATCTCCCGGTCCACGAGCTTCGGGGCGCGCCTGCCGGGCGCGAGCGCCGTCGTTATGACGATGTCCATCTCCTTTATCCGCTCGCGGACGAGCCGCTGGTCCGCCTCGAGCTTCTCCCTGGACCACTGCTCGGGCTCCTCGCCCCCAGCCTCCTCTTCCTCCTCGCCCTCCACTACGTACTCGTCCCGCGGCGGCTCGGCGAAGGAGTAGAAGCCCAAAGAGACCATCAGCCTGCGCCAGCCCGTGGGCTCGTACTCCTCCCAGCCGTCCTCCTCCTCTTCTCTGCGCTCGTCCTCGGAGTCTATAAACGTCGCCCCCAGCGACCGCGCCTGCTCCTTGGTCTCGGGCCGGATGTCGTAGGCGAAGACGTTGGCCCCCAGCCGGTGCATGATGGCTATGGCCTGCAGCCCCGCCACCGCTACCCCGAGCACCAGCACGTTCGCGGCCTTGGTGGTCCCGGCGGCGGTGGAGAGCATCGGCACGTACTTGCCCAGGGTGTTCGCCGCGATGAGCGCGCTCTTGTAGCCCGCGATGGAGCCCATGGAGGAGAGGGCGTCCATGCTCTGCGCCGCGCTGGTGCGCGGGATGGCCTCGTTGGAGAAGACCGTGACGCCCCGCTTCGCGAGCCGCTCGACGAGCCCGGGCTCCTGCGGGCCGTTGAGAAAGCAGATCAAGACCTGCCCCTCCCGCAGCATCCCGACCTCCTCCTCGGCGGGCTTCGCGACCTTTACGACGATCTCCGCCTCCCCGTAGACCTCCCCGGCGCTCCCCACGACCCGCGCCCCCGCCTCCTCGTAGTGCTCGTCGAGGTTGTAGTCCCACCCCGCCCCGGTCTCCACGAGCACCTCGAAGCCCTCCCCCACGAGCCGCGATACGGTCTCGGGCACCAGCCCAACCCGCCGCTCGCCTTCCGCCACCTCCCTGGGAACCCCGATCCTCACGAAAACCATTATACCGGCGAGCCTCCGGCTTGCTCAAGGTGGAATTTTTGTCTCTGTATGTGGAATTTATCGCGGGAGCTTTGTTACCAGAGGGCGGGTCTTTTTGTAACCCTGCTGTTATGCGGGGTTGTTAGGCTTTTGATGCAGGTAGAGCATTGGAGGCGAGATGAGGCGGTACGGGCGCTGGAGGCTGGGACGGGTGGCCGCTGCGGCTGCGGCGTTGGGGCTGCTCGCTGGGGCGGGGCTCTTGGGCTACTCGGTCTACGGGGGTGGTTCGGCGGTGGCCGGGGTTGCCGAGGCGGACGGCGGTTCGGTGGAGGCGCCGCGGGGGAGCGAGCTGTGGCTCACGGTGCCGCGGATGGAGCGGGTGAGGGAGGTGCCGGTGCGGGACGCGCCGGCCGACGCCGAGGAGGTTCTGGACAGGGGGCTTCTGCACGTGCGGGGCACCGGCTTTCCGTGGCAGGAGGAGGCCAACGTGTACATCGCCGGGCACCGGCTCGGGTACGCGGGGACGGGGAGCTACCTGCAGTTCTACGATCTGCCCGGGCTCAGGAAGGGCGACGAGATCATCCTGCGGGACGCCGCCGGGAACACCTACACCTACCGGGTGTTCAGAAAGTTCGTGGTGCCGCCCGACGCCGTGCGGGTGATGGAGCCGCTGCCCGGCAGGAACATCGTCTCGCTGCAGACCTGCACGCTGCCGGACTACTCGCACCGGCTGGTGGTGCAGGGCGAGCTGGTGGAGGCGGGCTGACCGTCAGGAGGCTCCCTTGCGGGGGCGGTATTCCGCGGCCAGGTGCCCGGCGGGCCTGCCCTCCTTGAGGTGGGCGCTCACCACCTCGGGGACCTTGCCCTCGTCGAGGCCGAGGTACCAGGTGCCGCCGTGCCCGTTCGGGCCGTAGACGACGGCGTTCGGTCCGTGCTTGCAGAACCCCAGGCAGTCCACCGAGTCCACCCGCACGTCGCGGTTGAGCCCGGCGGCGCGCAGCTCGGCCTTCAGCACCTTGCGCACCTCCTTGGAGCCCCGCTTCTTGCAGTCGCCGCCCCCGCAGAGCAGGACGTGGGCGTCGTAGGGGCGCACCTTCACCTCCGGCTTGGCGCGAGGTTCCCCGGCGGGGAGCAGCCCCTTCAGCCTCTTCTCGAGCTTCTTCCTTTTCTTCTTCTTGCCGATCTGTAGCAGACCTCCGGCTCTCGCCTTACTGCAAATCGTTCCCGACAAAGGATATACCACGGTGCTGGGGGCGGCTGTATCATTGGGGTGCGGGTTTTTAGGGACGGTCTGTCAGTTAGGGGAGCGATGACCGACGTAGTAGAAGAGAGAACGCCCAGCCTCTCCGACCCTTCGCTGTACATAAACCGGGAGCTCTCGTGGCTGCAGTTCAACGACCGGGTGCTCGCGCAGGCCCGCGACCGGCGGCACCCGCTGCTGGAGCGGGTCAGGTTCGTGGCCATCTCCGAGACCAACATGGACGAGTTCTTCATGATCCGGGTGGCCGGCTTGCAGCAGCAGGTCATCTCCGGGCTGCCCAACCCGGTGCCCGACGGGATGACGCCCGAGGAGCAGCTCTCCAGGATCCACGACCACGCCGAGCGGTTCTTCGCCGAGCAGCGGCGGGTGCTCAAGGGGCTGCTCTCGGAGCTGGAGGGGGAGGGGATAAGGGTGGTCCCCTACGGGGAGCTGCGGGCCGGCGACCGGCGGCTGTTGCGGGAGCGGTTCGCGCGCGAGGTGCAGCCCATCCTCACCCCGCTCGCCATAGACCCGGCCCACCCCTTCCCGCACATCTCCAACCTCTCGCTCAACCTGCTGGTCGTCATCGAGGAGGGGGGCAGGACCTTCATGGCCCGGGTGAAGGTGCCCACCACCATCGACCGCTTCATACGGCTGCCGGACCGGGAGCCGAACAACAACGGCGGGGGCCGGCCCGAAGTCCGGCTGGTGCGGGTGGAGGAGGTCATAGCGGCCAACCTCGACGCCCTCTTCCCCGGCAAGAACATCGCCGCCAGCTACGTCTTCCAGGTCACGCGCAACGCGGACTTCGTGATCGAGGAGGACGAGGCCTCCGACCTCTTGCAGGCCATCGAGGACGAGCTGGAGAGCCGGTGGTTCGGGCGGAGCGCCCGGCTGGTGGTCTCCGAGCGGATGCCCGGGCGGCTGCGGGAGTGGCTGGCGGGCAACCTGGACATAGACCCGGGCTCGGTGTACGCCGTCCCCGAGCCGCTGGGGCTAGCGGACCTGGAGGAGCTCACCCGGCTCGACCGGCCGGACCTGCTCTACCCGCCGGTCACGCCCCGGGTGCCGGCGGAGCTGAAGAGCGCGCGCTCCATCACCCAGGCCATCCGGCAGGGGGACATCCTCCTCTACCACCCCTACGACTCCTTCGCGCCGGTGGTGGAGTTCGTCCGGCACGCGGCCGCCGACCCCGACGTGCTGGCCATAAAGCAGACCCTCTACCGGGTGGGGTCCAACTCGCCCATCGTGGAGGCGCTCTCCGAGGCGCGCGACGAGGAGACGCAGGTTGCGGTGATCGTGGAGCTGAAGGCCCGCTTCGACGAGCAGCCGAACATCGTCTGGGCGCGCCGGCTGGAGGCCCAGGGGGTGCACGTGGCCTACGGGCTGGTGGGGCTCAAGACCCACGCCAAGCTGTGTCTGGTGGTGCGGCGGGAGGGCTCGGGCCTCAGGCGCTACCTGCACCTCGGGACCGGCAACTACAACCCCAGCACCGCGCGGGTCTACACGGACTTCTCGTACTTCACCGACGACCCGGAGCTGGTCGAGGACGGCTCCGACCTCTTCAACTACCTCACCGGCTACTCCGGCCAGCGGGAGTACCGGCGGCTGCTGGTGGCCCCGGTGGGGCTGCGGGAGCACGTGCTGCGCCTGATCGGGGAGCAGGTCGAGCGCGCCCGGGCCGGGGGGGAGGCCCGGATCCTGTGGAAGATCAACTCCCTCACCGACCCGAAGGTCATCGAGGCCCTCTACCGGGCCTCCCAGGAGGGGGTGAGGGTGGATCTCGTGGTGCGGGGGATCTGCTGCCTGCGCCCGGGGATAGAGGGGGTGAGCGAGAACATAAGGGTGGTCTCGCTCGTGGGGCGTTTTCTGGAGCACGCCCGGGTCTTCATCTTCGGGGAGGGCGAGGACGAGCGGGTCTACCTGGGCAGCGCGGACATGATGCAGCGCAACCTGGATAAGCGGGTGGAGACGCTCTTCCCCCTAAAGGAGGAGCGGCACCGGCGGCGGGTGCGCCGGATACTCGAGTTGCAGCTCTCGGACAACGTGAACGCCTGGGAGCTGCGGCCCGACGGCTCCTGGGAGTGGCTGCGCCCCGGGGAGGGCGAGGGGCGGGTGGACAGCCAGGCCATCCTGCTGGAGGACCCCGACGCTAATCCACCGGGTGAAGACCGCTGATCCCCGCCCGCCGCACCCCGGGCAGCCGGGAGAGCTCGGCGAGCAGCTCCTGCACGGCGGCCCCAGCCGGGAGCCGCACCTGCACCGTGTAGTGGACGAGCCCCTCCTCCGCCTCGGCGTCGAGGCGCCGGATCTCTCCGCCGTGCCGCTGCAGGAGGCCGGTGACCCGGGAGATGTCGCCCCCTTCCTCCTCCAGGGTCACCTGCAGCAGCCCGAACTCCCGCCCGCGCCGGGAGACCACCCAGCCGCGGAACTCCCGCAGGAGGTAGAGCGCCGCCAGGACGATCGCGGTGGTCGCCGCCGCCCCGAAGAAGTAGCCCGCCCCGGCCGCCGTCCCCACCGCCGCCGCGGCCCACAGGCTCGCCGCCGTGGTGAGCCCGCGGATGTCCAGCCCCTGGCGGATGATCGCGCCGGCGCCCAGAAAGCCGATGCCGGTCACGATCTGGGCGGCGATGCGGGTCGGGTCGAACTGCACCCCGCCGCCCGCCTCCAGGGCCAGCTCGGTGAACTCCTCGAAGCCGTAGGCCGAGACCAGCGTGAAGAGCGCCGCCCCGAGACCGAGCAGGATGTGCGTCCTGAAGCCGGCGGGCTGGTCGCGAAGCTCGCGCTCGATCCCGATGAGCCCGCAGAGCACCATCGCGGCCAGAAGCCGCGCCACGACCTCGAGCTGGGAGATCTCGATCTCTTCCATCTCCAAAGACCCCGCGCCTCCGCACCTCCAGCTGCCTCACGCCGTCGTACGGGGATTTTATGCCTTCGAGGGCGGGGGGCGTAGGGCCACCGATGCAGGACCGCCGCGAGATCGAGTGGCAGCTCGAGGCCCCGGACCCGGGGCGCCTCGCCGCCCGGCTCGAGGCCCTGGTCGCGGAGGGGGCGCTCCTCCCGCCGCGGCGCCGGAGGATCGCCGACCTCTACCTGGACACCGCCGACTGGCGACTCCACCGGGCGGGCTACGCCCTGCGCCTGCGGAGCGCGGGGGGGAGGGCCGAGGCCACCATGAAGTCCCTCGCCGCGCGCGGCGGGGACGGGCTGCGCGACCGCCGGGAGATCTCCGAGCCGCTCCCGGGGCCTGACGCCCGGCTGATGCGGGGCGCCGTGGGGAGGCGGGTGCGCGCGCTCGCCGGGCGGCGGAGGCTCCGGACGCTCTTCCGGGTGGAGACCGAGCGCGCCTCGTACGCCATCCCGTTCGACGGGGAGCGGGCGGGGACGGTGGAGCTGGACGCCTCCCGCATCCTCGCCGGGGACGCCGCCGCGCTCCTCCGGCGGGTCGAGGTCGAGGCGGCCCCCGGCGTCCCCGCCCGGGAGCTCGAGGGCTTCGTCCGGAGGCTGCGGGAGGAGGCCGGGCTCGCCCCGGCGGGGCTCTCCAAGTACGAGGCCGGGCTGCAGGCCGCCGGGCTCGCCCCCCCGGGCCCTCCGGATCTGGGCTCCGAGGAGCCCGGGCCCTCCCCGACGCTCGGGGAGCTCGCCTTCACCGCCCTGCGCGCCCAGATGCGCCGCTTTCTCGCGCACGAGCCCGGGACCCGGCTCGGCGAAGACCCCGAGGAGCTGCACGACATGCGGGTCGCGTGCCGCAGGCTGCGGGCCGCGCTGCGCATCTTCGAGGAGGCGCTGCCCGCGCGCGCCGGGCGCTTCCGGAGGGAGCTCGGCTGGGTCGGCGGGGTGCTCGGGGAGGTGCGGGATCTGGACGTGCTCCTCGGGATGGCGGAGGGCTGGGTCGCGAGCGCCCCTCCCGAAGACCGCCCGCCGCTGCTCGAGCTGCGGCGGACGCTGGAGGGGCGGCGGGAGGAGGCCCGACGCCGGATGCTCCGGGCGCTGGACTCCCGGCGCTACCGGGGCTTCGTCGGGGAGTTCTGCGCGTTTCTCCGGCGGGGCCCCTCCGGCCGCGTCCCGGGGGCGGCGCGGCCCGCCCTGCGGGCCGCGCCCGGCCTGCTGCGCGAGCAGCGCCGCCGGGTGCGGGCGCTCGGCGACCGGCTCGGGCCGGGCTCCCCCCCGGAGGACTACCACCGGCTGCGGCGCCGCGCGCGGCGGCTCCGCTACGCCGTGGAGTTCTTCTCCGGCCTCTACGGGCGGGCGGCGGAGGACTTCGTCTCGGCGCTCAAGGGGCTGCAGGACCTCCTCGGGGAGCACCAGGACGCCGAGGTCGCGGCGCAGACCCTGCGGCGCCTGGCCCGGGAGGAACGCGGCCTCTCCCCGGAGGCGGCCTTCGTGGCGGGCGAGGTCTCGCGCGGCTGCAGAGAGCGGGCGCGCGAGCTGCGAAAGCTCTTTCCCCGGCGCTACGCCGGGGCCGGGGGGCGCCCCTGGAGGCGGCTGCGCGACGAGATGGAGCGGCGCGTGCCGGAGGGCTGAGGGGGTGGCTTTGGATCTCTACCTCGTGCGGCACGCCGTGGCCTGCGGGCGAGACCCGGAGCGCTGGCCGGACGACGGGCGGCGTCCGCTCACGCCGCGCGGGGAGCGGGGGTTCCGCGCCGCGGCCCGCGGGCTCGCGCGCCTGCTGCCCGGAGGGGGAGCCTCCCTCCTGCTCAGCAGCCCCTACGAGCGAGCCTGGAGGACCGCGCAGATACTCGCGGAGGAGACCGCCTGCCCCGCTCCCATGCCCCTCGACGCCCTGCTGCCCGGGGCGGGCGCGGAGGAGGCCGCCGCGGCCCTCGCCGGGCGCGCCGGGGCGGGGGCCGTCGTCGCCGTCGGACACCGGCCCTCGCTGCACCTTCTCGCCGCCTACCTGCTCACCGGCCGGGAGAACGGCGCAAGGCTCCGGATAAAAAAAGGCGGGGCGGTGCGCATTCGCTTCGAGGGGCCGCCGCAGCCGGGCGCCGGAGAGCTGCGGTGGCTCCTCACCCCGGGGCTGCTCCGCTCCCTCGCCTGAGCGGGATGCTGGCCAGGGGCTCCGGCGGCGGGTACCGCCGCTTCAGGTCCAGCAGGGAGAGCTCCACCCGGTCCACGAGGAGGGTCCCCACCGGCCACCTCCGGTAGCGCTCGATCGCCGAGATCAGGGCCGGCGGCGCCGGGACCCCGTCCGGCGCCTGGAAGTAGGCGAGCGTGAGGTGCGGCGGCCCCGGGGGCTTCTTCAGGCCGCAGCCCCGGCACAGGACGGACCTCAGGCGCTCTGTCTGCCCCTCGTCGTGCACCTCCACGAAGGCCGCCCCCGGGAAGGCGTTGAGGTTCTCGAGGCGCGCCTCGAAGGCCTCAAAGCGCGAGAGTGCCTCGCGAGCCCCCTCCTCGAGCTCCGCGAGGCGCCCGGGAGGGATCTCGCCCTCCCTCCCGGGCCTCTCGGCCGGAAAGCCGGCCATCACCAGCGTTATGTGCAGAAAGCGGTCCGGGTGCAGCGAGACGAACGGGAAGGGCCGCAGGGCCTCCCGCAGGGGCTCGAGCCGCCCGCGGAGGCGCGCCGCGTCCACCGGGACGATGAACGACGCGGAGCGCTCGTGGCCGTCCCGCCAGTTCGGGTCCATGTAGCCCCCGAACTCCAGCCGGCCCTCGCGGACGAAGCGCTGCCAGACCCGCTCGTAGGCGTCCACGCCCGTGAATGTACCAGCCCTCGCGCCGGCCAACGACCCTCCCCCAGCGCTCTACCGCCGCAGGCTCTCCGCCCGCCTCACCGCGGCGTAGGCGTCGAGGTAGCCGGCCCCGGCCATCCAGCGGGGGTAGGGCATCTCGCTGGCCGTCTCCTCCAGGATGCGCTTTATCCTGTCCGGGCCGAGGGCCGGGTTGGCCTGCTCCATGAGCGCCACCACCCCGGAGACGTGCGGCGCGGCCATGCTCGTGCCGCTCGCCGTGGTGTAGTACGGCAGGTACTGCGGCGGTACGGTGAGCGCGTCCTCCGGGGCGTCCAGGGCGTTTATGGTCGCCCCCGTGGAGGCGCGGGTGGAGACTATGGCCACCCCCGGCGCGGTGATGTCCGGGGCGTAGAGCCTGCTGCCGGGCCGCCCGCGGGAGGAGAACCCGGCCAGGGTCCTGCCGTCCTTCTCTCCCGCGGCCACGCCTATCACCCAGGGGGCGACCGCGTAGGGGTTGAGGGTGTCCTCCTCCGGCCCCTCGTTGCCGGCGGCGAAGACGACCGTGATGCCGCGGTCGTGGGCCAGCCTGGACGCCACGTTCACCGGGTCGTCGGGGTCGAACTCGCCGCTGGTCCCCCAGGAGTTGGAGATGACCCGGATGTCGTACCTCTTCTGGTTCGCGAGGGCGTAGTCGAAGCCCTCCAGCGCGTAGAGGATGAACAGGGCGTCGCCCGCGCCGATGCCCACGAGGTCCGCCCGCGGGGCCACCCCCCGGTAGTAGCCGCGGCTGGCGCTGCCGTCGGCCCCCACGATGCCCGCCACGTGGGTGCCGTGGCCGCTGGTGGTGTCGGTGTTGGGCAGGTTCTCGATGTAGGTGACGAGCCCGCTGCCGCCGTCGGGCACGCCGGTTATCTTAACGTTCTGCACCGTGCGCCGGGGGTACTCCACGTCCGGGTGGGTGCCGTCTATCCCGGAGTCCAGGATGGCCACCCCCACGCCCGCGCCCCGGTAGCCGAGCCTGCGCCACACGCGGTCGGCCCCGATGAGCGGGACGCTCTCGTGCAGCAGGTACTCGAGCCGCCGGTCGGCCCAGACGGACCTGAGCCCCCGCAGCGAGAGGAGGTCCCGGATCTGCTCCGCGCTCCCCTCCACGGCGACCATGGGCAGCACCTCGAAGGTGTGCATCGCCACGCCGCTCCTCCGCACGGCCCGCAGCTGCTCTGCCGAGGGGCGCTCCTCGAAGGTGAGGATGGCCCGCAGGGGCTCGCCGCCCGCGTCCCGAAGCCTCTCTTGGAGCTCCGGGCCGAGCCGGGCCGTCGAACCGGCCTCCCGCGCGCCCGCTCCGCCGGAAGCAAGCGTCGCGAGCAGCGCCGCAGCGCACACGAGCAGGCATGCGAGCGCCCCCCTTACGGGCGCCGAACGGGCAAACGACATCTCTCTTCCCCCTCCGTCTTCTCCCCTCCAAAGACCTTGCAAGCGGCGAGAGCCCCCGTGCGCAGCCTCCTCCTCGCACCCCCTTTCCTCCGCTACCCTGCGGAAACCTTAGCACACCGGGGGAGGGGGATCAGCGGCCGCTCAGAACCTGGTCAGGCCGGCCACGCCGCCCAGCTCCTCGCGCAGCATCCTCGCGTTCTCCCCGTCGCGGACGAGGTCCACCCGGGCGCCGCGCGAGGCGGCTAGCTCCAGCAGGGCGTCCAGCAGCGGCCGGACGCGGGTGGGCTCGCCGGAGAACGGGCTCTTCTCGGCGGTTATGTCCGTTACGGCCAGCCCCTCGGCGTCCGACCAGCGGACCTCGCCCTCCAGGTCCCAGAGGACGGCCAGGTGGTGCACCCGGTTCTCCTCCTGCAGGGCCTTGAGGGTCGGCTCCAGCCCGCGCACGCCGCGCTCCCGGATCTCCTCCAGCAGCCGTCTCTGGCGCCGCCGCTCGGCCTCTCGCCGGGCGGCCTCCAGCCGCTCCAGAAGCTCCCCCTCCGGGGCCCCGAGGTCCACGTGCTCCTCGGCGACCACCCGCTCCCTCACGTCCTCGGGGAGGTTCCCGAGCAGCTCGGCGGTCCTCTCTTTGGGGCCCGCCAGGATCAGGCGCCGCACCCCCTCCCGGAAGGTCGCCTCCCGGATGATCCCCCCGAGCTCGTTGTAGTAGCGGTGGATGTTGGCCTCCGAGCGCCGGCTCACCGGGTCGTAGTCGGACTTGCCCCTGGGGCCCGGGGTCTGGGGGGAGAGGTCCACCTCCCGGTAGCCGTGGGCCGCCTCCCCGCTAGAGAGCGGTGAGACGACGAAGTAGCGCAGCCGCTCGGCGTCGATGACGGCGGCCCCGTAGGGCTCGTAGGCGTCGAGGGCAAGCAGGAGGGGCGCGGTGTAGGGCTCGCCCCACCGGAAGCCCTCCGGCAGCTCCAGGTTCAGGCGGTAGACCTCGAGCAGCCCGTCCTCGCCGGCGAAGACGGCGAGCGTCCGCGCCCCGGGGTGCGTCTCCCCCTCCAGGCGCTCCCTGACCCGCCGCCGCACGCCCTCCGGCACGCCGAGCCGCTCCATCGCCTCCCGCAGCCGCAGCAGGTAGGCCCGCTCCTGGTTCTCCGGGTCCTCGGCGCTCACCCCGAGGTAGGCCGAGAGCATGGGACCGGGATGGCCGGAGACGGACTCCGCGGCCGCCCGGATCTCGTCTGCGTTTGCCATGGGTCACCTCTCGCCGGTCCGCTTGCCGGTTGCCGGGGAGGCAGATTCCCCTTTCGGTGGGCCGGTAAACCTTGGTTGGGCCTCAGTGCCGCCGGCCGTCCCCGCCGCCCATCCTCTCGCAGGAGCGGACCCGCTCCATGTTCTCCTGCAGGAGCTCCCACCCCAGCCGGAGCACCTCCAGCACCCGCTCGTCGGCCAGCGAGTAGTAGGCGTTGCGCCCGGAGCGCCGGACCTTGACGTAGCCGCACCAGGAGAGGCAGCGCAGGTGGTCGGAGACCCGGGGCTGCGGGGCCCCGAGCTCGCTCACCAGCTCGCCGACCCGCATCTCCTCCCGCCGGGCGAGCAGCAGCAGGATGGAGAGCCTGGTGGAGTTGGAGAAGCCGTTGAAGAACCTGGCGAGCAGGCACAGCTCGGCGTTCTCGCGCCCGACCTGGAGGTCTGCCGGGAGCCCCGGCGGATTCGTCATCCCTTGCAACCCAGCTCCTTTCACGCCTGCACGGGGCATTATAACCGCGGCGGGGGTACGCCCCCGCGGAAAAACCCTTCTCTCTAGCGCAGCAGGGCGCGGCGGGCGGCGGCGAGGTCCCACAGGGCGTGGCCCACGCTCTTGAAGACGACCGGCCTTCCCGGGGGCGGCCGGTCTCCCCGCAGCGCGTCGGCGAGCTCCCCCGCCTCCTCCCACCGGAACCGGCCCTCGCCCGCCGCCCGCAGGAGGTCCCCGGCCTCCTCCCGCGCCCCCTCCAGCGTGTCCACGAAGACGCTCGAGCCCGCCACCAGGGCGGGCGGGAGCTCGGCCATCTCCGGGGTGTAGGCCCCCACCGCGGCGACGAAGGTCTCCGGGTGGAGCGCCCCCGGCAGCACGGGCTCGCGGCTGGTGGTTGCGGTGACCACGAGCCGGGCCTCCCCGAGCGCCTCCTCCGGGCTGCGCACGGCCCGGGCCTCCATGCCCAGGCTGCTCTGCGCGTGCTCCGCGAGGCCCCGCGCGCTCTGCCGGGTGCGGGAGACGATAAACGCCCGGCGGACGCCGAGCCCCTCCCGGAAGGCCTCCAGGTGCGAGCGCCCCTGGGTGCCCGCGCCCACGATGAGGAGCGGCCCCTCCGGTCGGGGGGCGAGCTCCCGCGCGGCGAGCAGGCTGAGCGCGGCGGTGCGCCGCGCGGTGAGCGCGCCGCCCTCCAGCAGCCCGAGCCGCCGCCCGGTCGCCGCCTCGAGCGCCACCACCTCGCCCTGGACGGTGGGCATCCCGCGGGCGGCGTTCCCCGGGTGGACCGTGACGAGCTTGGTGATCGCCAGCTCCCCGTCGGAGGCGGGCATGATCAGGAGCGCCCCGCCCCCCGGCAGCGGGACGCGCACCCGCGGCGGGGCCTTCGCCCGTCCCTCGCGCGCGGCGAGAGCGACCGCGCGGATGCTCTCCGCCAGGGGGCCGTAGGGCAAGAGATCCGCCGTCTCCTTCGCGCCGAAGACCCTCACCGCGCCGGCTCCGTCAGCCGCTCCGGGGAGAAGAGGCCTATGGGGTGGCGGGTCGAGCCCCCGGCGGTGAGATCCGCCAGGATCTCGCCGACCACGCTGGCGAACTTGAAGCCGTGCCCCGAGAAGCCGCAGGCGATCGCCACCCGCGGGTGGCGGGGGTGGGCGGAGATCACGAAGTGCCCGTCGGGGGTGAGGGTGTACATGCACGCCCGGGCGTCGAGGAGCCGGCCCGCGAGCGGCGGGGCGTGGCGGGCGAGGCGCTCCCGGAGGCTCGAGGCCTCCTCCTCGCGCACCTCCCTCTGCAGCGTCTCCGGGGTGCAGGGGGCGCCCCCCGCGTGGTGGAAGGCCGCCTTGACCCCGCCCCGCCAGCCGTCCGGGACGGCGTAGAAGAGCTCTCCGTCCTCCGGCTCCCAGAGAAGGACCGGGAGGCGGCCCGGGTCCTCCGCGGGCCCAAGCCAGAACATCACCCGCCGCTCCACCCGCAGGGGGAGCCCCAGCTCCGCGAGGAGCTGCGGCGCCCAGGGGCCGGCCGAGATCACGAGCCGCCCCGCCTCGTATCTCGCCGCCGCGGTCCTCACCTCCACCCGCTCGCCGCAGGCGCGCCAGGAGATTGCCGGCTCCCCGAAGCGCAGCTCGGCCCCGCGCCCGGACGCGAGCTCCAGGTGCGCCCGGACGCACTCCTCCGGGCGCAGGAACCCGGCCCGCTCCTCGTAGAGGGCGACCTCCCCGGCGGAGGGCCTGAGCGCCGGGAAGCGCTCCCGCACCTGCCGGGCCTCCAGCAGCTCGTGGGGCAGGCCGTGCTCCCTGGCGCTGCGCAGGCTCCCCGCGACCAGCTCCCCCTCCGGGCCTCCGACCATGAGCGCGCCGGTGAGCGCCAGCAGCTCCCGCCCGGACTCCCTCTCCAGCTCCTCCCACAGCTCGTAGGCCCGCAGCAGGAGCGGGACGTACTCCGGCCCCTCGAAGTAGGCCTGGCGGATGATCCGGGAGCGGCCGTGGCTGGAGCCCATCTCGTGGGCCGCACCGAACCGCTCCAGCCCCAGCACCCCGAGGCCCCTGCGGGCGAGGTGGAAGGCGGCCGCGCTCCCCATCCCGCCCAGGCCGACGACGATCGCGTCGTAGGCCACCTCCGGCTAGCCCTCCAGCCGGAAGCCCTCGTCGAAGGGCAGCTCCGGGATGTCCATCTGGGCCTTCTGGAGGCGGCCCGAGAAGTCCCAGTTCATCGCCTGCCAGCGGGTGAACTGCTCCAGCACCCACACGCCGGAGAGGCGGCTGCCGTTGCCGCTCTTGCCGTTGCCCCCGAAGGGCAGGTGCGCCTCGGCCCCGCTCGTGGAGTTGTTCACGCTGAGCATCCCCGCCGAGACGCGCTCCCGGAAGCGCAGCGCCTCTCTCGCGCTCTCCGTGTAGATCGCCGCCGAGAGCCCGTAGCCGTGGCCGTTGGCGAGCTCCACCGCCTCCTCGAAGGTGGAGAACTTCGCGACCCCCACGATGGGGCCGAAGGTCTCGGTCCTGTAGAGCTCGTCCTCCCCGGTCACCCCGGCCACGATGGTGGGGTGGCAGTAGAGGCCCGCCTCCGGGTCGCCGAGGAAGTTCTCGCGCGGGTTGTCGCGGGTGATGCGCCCCGTACCGGTGGAGCCGTGGAGGGTGTGGTGGTCCTGCACGAGCTCCAGCCACCCCACAAAGCGCTCGTAGAACTTCTCGCTGATCATGGGGCCGTAGAGCACCTCCCGCATCGGGTCGCCGACGGGGGCCTCCCTCACCGCCCGGTCGAACCGCGAGAGGAACTCCCCGTAGACCGACTCGTGGACGATGGCGGTCCCCAGCGAGGTGCACCGCTGCCCGGCGGTCCCGAAGCCGGAGAAGAGCGCCCCCTCGACGGCCAGGTCCAGGTTCGCGTCGGGCATGACCACGAGCGGGTTCTTGCCGCCGAGCTCCAGGCAGGGCGACTGGCGGTGGCGCCCGCAGAGCTCCCCGATCCTGCTCCCCACCTCGGTGGAGCCGGTGAAGCCCACCTTGTCCACGAGCCCCTCCCCGAGCGCCCGCTCGAGGCCCTCGAAGGTCGCCTCGCCCCGGGCCTGCACCACGTTCAGCACCCCTTCTGGCAGCCCGCCGTGGAAGAAGAGCTGCGCCAGCGCGTCGCCCGCCGCCGCGGCGTACTCCGCGGGCTTCCAGACCACCGCGTTGCCGCAGAGGATCGCGGGCACCAGGTACCAGGAGGGGACGGCGACGGGGAAGTTCCCCGCGGTGATGACCGCCGCCACCCCCACCGGCACCCGGAAGGTGAAGAGCTGCTTGTCGGGCATCTCGGAGGGGACGGTGTGGCCGTAGAGCCTGCGTCCCTCGCCGGTGAAGAAGTCGCAGGTGTCGATGATCTCCTGCACCTCCCCGAGGGACTCTGCGTAGGGCTTGCCCACCTCGCGCGTGACCAGCCGGGCCAGCGCCTCCTTGTTCTTTTCGACCAGGCGCCCGATCCTCTTGACCACCTGCGCCCTTATGGGGGCGGGGACGGCCGCCCACTCCCCCTGGGCCTCCCTGGCCGCCCGGCACGCCTCGACGAAGGTCGAGGCGTCCCCCAGCAGGACCTCCGCCACGGCCTCCTCTAGGCGCGCCGGGTTGGCGGAGGTGAGGCGACCCCCCGGGGCCTCCTCCGCCGGCCTGCCGCCTATCCTCGAGGCTACGGTGCGGGCGGGTGTCTCCCGCTTTCCGGTCTCTTCCGCGGTGCGCATCTTCCAGAACGCCTCCTCTCCCGAACGCTGCCCCGACAAAGAGAGGGCTCACCCGCCCATCCTACCAGAGCCCGTTGCGGCCGATGCCGGGGGGGCATATGATGCGCGCAGGATCTCGGAAGGAGGTGGGTGGGTGAGCGAGCTGCTGCGCAAGAAGGACATCCCCACGCTGCAGCGGGAGGCCGCGGGGGACACCGGCCTGAAGCGCACCCTCGGGGTGTGGAGCCTCACGTTCATCGGGCTGGGGGGCATCATCGGGGTCGGGGTCTTCGTGCTCACGGGCGTCGTCGCCGCGAACCAGGCCGGCCCGGCGGTCGCGCTCTCTTTCGTCGTCGCCGGGATCGCCAGCGCCGCCGCCGCGCTGTGCTACGCGGAGTTCGCCGGCATGATCCCGGTCTCCGGCAGCGCCTACACCTACGGGTACGCGGTGCTCGGGGAGTTCTTCGCCTGGGTCATCGGCTGGGACCTCCTGATCGAGTACACCCTCGTCGTCGCGGTGGTCGCCATAGGCATCTCGGGCTACATAAACGAGCTGCTCTCCGGGCTCGGGGTGGGGGTGCCCGAGTGGGCGGCCTCGGCTCCCGGCGGGGGAGACGGCGGCGTGGTGAACCTGTTCGCCGTGCTGCTCTGCCTGTTCATAGCCGGGCTGCAGATCCGGGGCATCCGCGAGAGCGCCAACTTCAACAACGCGATGGTCGTCCTGAAGCTCGCGATCATCGCGGTCATCATCGCCCTCGGGGCGTTCTTCGTGGACCCGGCCAACCTCACGCCCTTCTTCCCGTACGGGATCGGGGGGGTCTTCACCGGGGCCGCGGTCGTGTTCTTCGCGGTCTTCGGCTACGACACCCTCACCACCGCGGCGGAGGAGGCGACCGATCCGCAGCGCGACCTGCCGCGGGCGGTGATCCTCTCGCTGGCGATAGCGCTGGTGCTCTACGTGCTCATGAGCCTGGTGGTGACCGGCATGGTGCCCTACAGGCAGCTGGACACCCCGGCCCCGGTGGCCGTGGCCTTTCAGGAGGCGGGCCTGCCGTGGGTGGCGCGGGTGATCTCGGTGGCGGCCATCGCGGGGATCATCAGCGTGCTCTTCGCCTTCATGCTGGGGGCGGCCCGCGTCTGGTTCGCCATGAGCCGCGACGGCCTGCTGCCCCGCTGGTTCTGCCGGCTGCACCCCGCCTACCGCACGCCCTACAGGCCGACGGCGATCCTCGGGGTGGCCACGGCCCTGGTGGCGGGGTTCTTCCCCATAACCGCCGTCGCGGAGCTGGTGAACATCGGGGTGCTCTCGGCCTTTATCATCGTGTGCGCCTCGGTCTGGGTCCTGCGGCACACCCGCCCCGACCTGCCCCGGGCCTTCAGGACGCCGCTGGTGCCCCTGGTCCCGATCCTCGGGATGGCGTTCTCCGCCGTGCTGATCGCGAGCCTGCCCCCGGCGACCTGGCTCCGGTTCGTGGCGTGGATGGCGGTGGGGCTCGTGATCTACTTTCTCTACTCCCGGCGCCGGAGCCTCCTGGCCCGCGGCGAGCTGGGCATCGAGCGGGACCTGGTGGAGTAAAATCAGCCGTGTGATGGACCGCGACGGAGCCCCTCCTTGAGCGCGCTCGACAGGACCATAGCCAACGCCGTCCCGCTGATGCCGCGGGCGCTGGTGCGGCGGGTCGCCAGCCGCTACATCGCCGGGGAGCGCCTGCAGGACGCGCTGCGGGTGATCCGGGAGCTGAACGGCCGGGGGTGCGTGGCCACGGTGGACGTGCTCGGGGAGAGCACCCGGGAGAAGGCGCAGGCCGCGGCGATCCTCGGGGAGTACAAGCGGGTGGTGGACGCCCTGGAGCGGGAGGGGCTTGCGGCCGGGCTCTCGGTGAAGCTCACCGCCCTCGGGCTGGACCTCGACGAGGAGCTGTGCCGGGCGAACCTGGAGGAGATAGTCGCCTACGCCGCCCGGAAGGGCCGCTTTGTGCGGGTGGACATGGAGAGCTCTCTGCACACCGAGGCCACCATCCGGATGGTGCTGGACGCCCACGCCCGCCACAGCAACGTGGGCGCCGTCATCCAGGCCTACCTCAGGCGGAGCATAGAGGACGTCCAGCGGCTCTGCGCCGCCGGGGTCTCGGTTCGGCTGTGCAAGGGGATCTACGACGAGCCCCGCGCCATAGCCTACAAGGACTACGACACCGTCCGGCAGAACTACGTCTTTCTGCTGGAGGAGCTTCTGCGGGGCGGGGTCTACGTCGGGGTGGCCACCCACGACGAGTACCTGGTCTGGCACGCCCTGCGCCTCGTCCGCCGCCTCAAGGTGCCGAAGGACCGCTACGAGTTCCAGATGCTCCTCGGGGTTGACGAGGAGCTGCGCGACATCCTGGTGGAGGCCGGGCACAGGCTCCGGGTCTACGTGCCCTACGGGCGGCAGTGGTACGAGTACTCCACCAGGCGGCTGAAGGAGAACCCGAAGGTGGCCGGATACGTGGCGCGGGACCTCCTCGAGAGGGTTGCGGGGGCCGCCGGGAGGAGATAGGAGGTGTCCAAGGAGATGGGCCTTACGCCGTTCAGGAACGAGCCGTACCTGGACTGGTCCGACGAGGGCAACGTCGGGAAGCTGCGCGCGGCGCTGGAGAAGGTGGGGGGCGAGCTGGGCGGGAGCTACCCGCTCATCATCGGGGGCAAGCCGGTCGAGACGGAGGGCGAGATCGTCTCGGAGAACCCCGCAAAACCCTCCCAGGTGGTGGGGAGGGTGGGGCGTGCCACCGAGAGGGAGGCGGGCATGGCGCTGGACGCCGCCACCCGGGCCTTCGAGTTCTGGCGAAACACCCCGCCCGAGGCCCGCAGCAGGATCCTGCTGCGGGCGGCGGCCGTCATGCGGCGGCGGCGCTTCGAGATGATCGCCTGGGAGATCTACGAGGGCGGCAAGCCCTGGGCCGAGGCCGACGCCCAGATAGCCGAGGCCATAGACTTCCTTGAGTACTACGCCCGCGAGATGCTCAGGCTCAAGGACGGCAAGCCGGTGGCCCCCTTCCCGGGGGAGGAGAACCGCTACTTCTACCAGCCGCTCGGGGTGGGGGTCATCATCGCCCCCTGGAACTTCCCCACCGCCATCCTCACCGGGATGTCCAGCGCGGCCATCGTCACCGGCAACACCATCGTGATGAAGCCCTCGGAGTACACCTCGGTCATCGGGGCGAAGGTGGCCGAGATCTTCGAGGAGGCCGGGCTGCCCGCGGGGGTGCTGAACTTCTGCGCCGGCTACGGCTCGGAGATCGGGGACTACCTGGTGGAGGACGCGAGGACCCGCTTCATCTCGTTCACCGGCTCCATGAAGACGGGCCTCAGGATAAACGAGCGGGCGGCCCGCACCGCCCCCGGCCAGCGCTGGATAAAGCGGGTGCTGGCCGAGATGGGGGGCAAGGACGCCATCGTGGTGGACGAGACGGCCGACCTCGAGGCGGCCGCCGAGGGGATAGCGGTGAGCGCCTACGGCTACGCCGGGCAGAAGTGCAGCGCCTGCTCCCGGGCCATCCTGCAGGAGGACATCCACGACGAGGTGCTCGGGCGCATCCTCGAGCGGGCGAAGGCCCTCAGGGTGGGGCCGCCGGGCTCCCCGGAGGTCTTCGTCGGGCCCCTCATCAGCCGCCCCCAGTTCGAGAAGGTCGCGGGCTACATCGAGGTCGGCAAGGAGGAGGCCGAGCGGGTGCTCGGGGAGGACCCGGGCGACCCCGAGGAGGGCTACTTCGTCTCCCCGACCGTCTTCGCCGGCGCGGACCCGCGCTCCAGGATCGCCCAGGAGGAGATCTTCGGCCCCGTGCTCACCGTGCTGAAGGCCCGCGACTTCGACGAGGCGCTCCGGATAGCCAACGACAGCCCCTACGGGCTGACCGGGGGCGTCTACTCGCGGGACAGGGAGCGCCTCGAGCGGGCCCGCCACGAGTTCAGGGCCGGGAACCTCTACTTCAACCGCAAGATCACCGGGGCCTTGGTGGGCGTCCAGCCCTTCGGGGGCTTCGACCTGAGCGGCACCAACGCCAAAGCCGGCGGCCCGGACTACCTGACGCTGCACATGCAGGCCAAGTCCGTCGCCGAGAGGTTCTAGGGTTAGGGTTCACGGTGGGGGCCCCGCGGCGGGGGCAGGATGTGGGGCCGTGAGGGGTTTGATCCTGCTGATAGGCCTTCTGGGCTCGGCCGTGCTCCTGGCGATGGTGCTGATCGGCCGCTTCTACTTCGGCGGCTGAGAGAGCCTCCTCTGCAGCACGGTCGCGGCCTGGATGACGGGGCTCAGGACCGGGCCGTAGGGCGGGGCGTAGGCGAGGTCGACGTTGATCAGGTCGGAGCATGAGAGCCCGCCCCACAGGGCGGTAGCGCACACGTCGGTGAGCTTGTCCGCCCCCGGCCCGAGCGCCTGCGCGCCGAGCAGCCGGCCGCTTCCCCTCTCCGCCACGAGCTTCAGCAGCACCCTCCCCGCGCCCGGGTAGTACCCCGCCCGGCTGCGGGACTCTATCGTCGCCGCCACCGCCTCGAGGCCGGCCCCGGCCGCCTCCGCCTCCGAGAGGCCCGTCTTCCCCGCCGCGAGGTCGAAGACCTTGAAGATCCCGGTGCCCAGCACCCCGGGGAACTCCTCGGCGTCCTCCCCGAGCGCGGCGTTCGTGCCCGCCACCCTCCCCGTCTGGTTGGCGGTGTCGCCCAGCGGCACCCAGGCCGGCCCGCCGGTGATGCGGTTGCGGGTCTGCGCGCAGTCCCCCGCGGCCCACACCTCCGGCAGGCTCGTCCTCTGGTGCCGGTCCGTCCACACCGCTCCGGTTGTCCCGATCCTCGCCCCGGCCCGGCGGGCGAGGTCCACCTCGGGCTCTATCCCCACGCCCGCGACGACGAGCCCGGCCTCGACCGCCTCCCCAGAGATTCGCGCCTCCCGCACCCGGCCGTCGCCCCGGAGCTCCTCCACCTCCGCGCCGGTGCGCAGCTCCACCCCGCGCTCGCGCAGGTGCTCCTCTATCCGGCGCGAGATCTCCGGGTCGTAGGCCGTGGCCACCCGCCGCGGGCGCTGCGCCAGGACGACCTCCATCCCCAGGAGGCGCAGGTTCTCCGCCACCTCCAGGCCCACGTAGCCCCCGCCCACCACGAGCGCCCGGCGCGGCCGGTGGCGGCAGATGTGGTCCAGGATGCGGTCGGCGTCGGTGAGAAAGCGGAGGCTGAAGACCCCCTCCAGCCCCGAGCCCGGCACGCCGAGGGGCACCGCCCGGGCGCCGGTCGCCAGCACCAGCCGGTCGTAGCGGTCCTCGAAGGCGGAGCCCGCGGCGAGGTCGCGCACCAGGAGCCGCCCTTCCTCCGGGCGGACCTCCTCCACCCGGTGCCGGACCAGCACCCGTATCCCGTCGCGGGCGAACTCCTCCGGCGTGCGCGCCACGAGCCTCCGCCGCCCGGACACCGTCCCCGAGAGCAGGTAGGGGAGCCCGCACTCGCTGATGGAGGGCTCGGGCTCCTCCTGGTAGACGGTGATCTCCAGGCGCGGGTTCACGCGCCTCGCCCGGGCCGCCGCCTTCGTCCCCGCCGCGACCCCTCCCACCACCACCAGCCGCACGCCGCCTCCCTCCTCCTGCATACGGCCGGGAGGGCCGGCCCGCGCGGGCCGGCCCTCCCGGCGAAAACCCCCTGCGCGCCCTCTCTCAGGAGGAGCGGGCCGCCTGGTAGCGGCGGTTCGCCTCCTCCCAGTTCACCACGTTCCACCAGTTCTGGACGTACTCCGGCCGCCGGTACTGGTACTTCAGGTAGTAGGAGTGCTCCCAGCAGTCCAGCCCGATAACGGGGATCTCGCCCTCCATGTACGGCGAGTCGCCGTTGGGGGTGGTCTTGATCGCCAGCTGGCCGCCGGAGGTCACCACCAGCCAGCACCAGCCCGAGCCGAACAGCGCCCCCGGGGCCGCCGCGGCGGCGAACTGCTCCTTGAAGGCGTCAAAGGAGCCGAAGGTGCCGTTTATGGCCTCGCCCAGCTCGCCGGTCGGCTCCCCGCCGCCCCCGGCGCCGGAGGGGGCCATGATCTGCCAGAAGATGGAGTGGTTGGAGTGCTGGCCGCCGTTGTTCCTCACCGCCCGGCGGATGTCCTCCGGGATGGCGTTGAGGTCGGCGATGAGCTCATCCACGTTGCCCGGGTCCACGTCCGGGTGCTTCTCGAGCGCCGCGTTGAGGTTGGTCACGTAGGTGTTGTGGTGGTTGTCGTGGTGGAAGCGCATGGTGGCCTCGTCTATGTAGGGCTCCAGCGCGTTGTAGTCGTAGGGCAGTGGCGGAAGTTCGTAGGCCATCTCTCTTACACCTCTCCTTCCTCTGCGTTGCCTACATTGCTTGAAATCATATACCCGCGGGGGGCGCTTTTTCATCCCGCCCCTGTAGAATAGCTTCATGAACGCGACCCACCCCGGCTGGCTGGAGGGAGACCCCTGGGAGCGGCAGGGCGCGGAGGGCACGCGCCGGCTGCTGGAGCGGGCTGTGGCCGCCAGCTCGGGCGGCATAGTCATCACCGACCCCAACCTCCCCGACAACCCCATCATCTACGTCAACCCGGCCTTCGAGCGGATAACCGGCTACTCGAGGCGGGAGGTGGTGGGCCGCAACTGCCGCTTTCTGCAGCGGGAGGACCGGGGGCAGGCGGAGCTGGAGGTTCTCCGCCAGGCGATGGCCAAGCGGAGGGACTGCCGGGTGGTGCTGCGCAACTACCGGCGCGACGGGAGGATGTTCTGGAACGAGCTGTACGTCTCCCCCGTCTACGACGAGGACGGCCGCCTGGTGAACTTTATCGGGGTGCAGAACGACATCACCGAGCGCAAGCGGATGGAGGAGGAGCGCAACCTGCTGCTCGCCCGCGAGCAGCTCGCCCGCGCGGAGGCGGTGAAGGCCCAGCGCCGCCTGAGCTTTCTGGCCGGGGCCGACGCCCTGCTGCTCTCCACGGTGGACTACCCGGGGCGCCTCCGGCAGACCGCCAGGATAGCCGTCCCGGAGCTGGCGGACTGGTGCGTGGTGGACGTGCTGAACGAGGACGGCTCGGTGCGCCAGATCGCGGCGGCCCACGCCGAGCCCTCCCGCGAGGAGCTGCTCGAGGAGCTGGGCCGTATCCGCGAGCGCCACGGGCGGCCGCCCGGTCTGGTGGCCCGGGTGCTCAAGGAGGGGCGCCCGGTGCTCGTCGAGCGGGTCGGGGAGGGCGCGCTCGAGGAGAACGCCCTCGGGCCGGACCATCTGGAGGTGCTGCGTAGGCTCGAGGTCCGCTCCCTGATCGTCGTGCCGCTGCTCGCCCGCGGCAGGACGATAGGGGCGATGAGCCTCGTCTCCTCCCGCGAGGACCGCCCCTACGGGGAGGAGGAGCTCTCGCTGGCCCGCAGCCTGGCCTACCGCTGCGCGCTCGCCGTGGACAACGCCCGGCTCTACCACGAGCGGGGCCGGATAGCCAGCATATTGCAGCAGAGCCTCCTCCCCCGCCTGCCGGAGCCCGAGGGGCTCGACGTCGGGGTCGAGTACCTGCCGGTCGGCCGGGAGAACGAGGCCGGCGGGGACTTCTACGACCTGATCGAGACCGGCCGCGGGTGGCTGGCTGTGATCGGCGACGTGCGGGGCAAGGGGGCGGCGGCGGCCGCGATCACCGCCCTCGCCCGTTACACGATCCGGGCGGTTGCCATGCGCGAGGGCTCCCCCTCCAGGGTCCTCTCGGACCTGAACGAGGCGATGCTGCGCCAGCTGGAGGGGCACCGCTTCTGCACGGTGGCGTGCGCGGGGCTGAGCCGGAACGGGGCCGGGCTGGAGCTGAGCGTGGCGCGGGCGGGGCACCCCGCGCCGCTGCTGCTGCGCCGCGACGGGCGGGTGGAGACGCTGGAGGTGCCCGGCCGGGCGCTCGGGGTCTTCGCGGACCCCCGGCTGGCGGAGCGCCCGGCGCACCTGGAGCCCGGGGACGCCGCCGTCTTCTACACCGACGGGGTCACCGAGGTTCGCAGCCCGGGGGGCAGCCTCTTCGGGGAGGAGAGGCTGCGCCGGCTGCTCGGCTCCTGCGCGGGCCTCGGGGCCGGCCGGATCGCCGCGCGCGTCAGGGAGGAGGCTCTGAAGCACGGCGGGGGAGGGCTGCGGGACGACCTGGCCGTGCTCGTGGTCAGGGCCGCCTGAGCCCGCGGCGCCGCAGGGCCAGCAGCGCCGCGGCGGCGAGTCCCGCGGCGGCGAGCTGCAGGCCCCACACGGCATCCGGCATCCGGGCGTCGAGCAGCGCCCCGGCGACGACCGGGCTTATCCCCTGGGCAGCGCCGAAGCACACCCCGAACAGCGCGAGGTACGTCCCCCGGCGCCCCGGCGGGGCCATCCCGGCGGCGAGCGCCGCCCCGGCGACCTCCAGGATCATCTCCGCCAGCGTGAAGAACCCGGCGAAGGCCACCAGGATGCCCAGGAAGGACTCCGTGATGAGCAGGGTGGCCGCGGAGGCGGCGAACAGCAGCGAGCAGACGAGCAGGGCCCCCATCTTGGAGCGGGCATCCAGCAGCCGCGCCACCGGCATCTGCAGCAGGATCACCACGAGCCCGTTGCCCGCGAGGAACAGCCCGATCCTCCCCTCCTCCATCCCGAGGAAGTTGCGGGCGTAGACCGGCAGGGCCTGCCAGTCCTGGGCGAAGACGTAGTAGAGCAGGAAGGCGGCCCCCAGCAGGGCCGCGAAGCGACCGTCCGAGAGCGCCTCCCGCAGGGCGCCGGGGGAGGGGGACCCGCCGGCGGCCAACGCCGGGCGGGACTCGGCCACGAGGAGGGCCAGCGAGAGCGCGACCAGGAGGGTGAGCGCCGCGGTCCCGGCGAACATCAGGCGGTAGGTGCCGGCCGAGGAGCCCGCGGAGGCGGCCACCAGCCCCGCAGCGGCCGGGCCCAGGGCCCACCCCACGTTCCCGCCCACCCGCACCAGCCCGTAGGCCCGCGCCCGCAGCCCCGCCGGGGTCACGTCCGCCACCATCGCGTTGCGGGAGGCGTCGAACATGCTCGACCCCGCGAGCCCCGCCACCAGGCAGGCCGCCAGGTACCCCGGCAGGCCGCCGGCCGCCGCGAACAGCGCGAACGAGGCGGCGCTCCCCGAGAGCGCCGCCAGCATCACCGGCTTGCGGCCGTAGCGGTCCGCGAGCGGGCCCGAGGCCAGCCCCGAGAGCACGCTCGCCGCCGCCAGAAGCCCCAGGCCCGCCCCTATCAGGGAGAGCGGTATCCCGACGAAGTTGTGGAAGTAGATCGTCGAGAAGGGATAGAAGAGCCCCTGCCCGAAGCGGAACACCAGCATCGCCCCGACCAGCAGCCAGACCCGCCGGTCGAAGGCGGGCGGCTTGCGCGCTCTGCCGCCGGTGACGGAGAACCCTCCGGGCACGAACCCGGATGTTACCGCCGAGACGCGGCGCTATCCGTGGGGGGCTTCTCTCCTTACGCCTCGATGTTGCTCATCACGTGCTTTATGCGAGTGTAGTCCTCCAGGCCGTACATCGAGAGGTCCTTGCCGTAGCCCGAGTGCTTGAAGCCGCCGTGGGGCATCTCGGCCACCAGCGGGATGTGCGTGTTGATCCAGACGCACCCGAAGTCCAGCCGGCGGCTCACCCGCATGGCGCGGCCGTGGTCGCGGGTCCACACCGAGGAGGCCAGCCCGTACCTCACCCCGTTTGCCCAGCGCACCGCCTCGTCCTCGTCGGAGAACGGCTGCACGGTGATGACGGGGCCGAAGATCTCCGTCTGGGAGGCCTCGTCGTCCTGCCTGAGGCCGGAGACGACGGTGGGGGCGTAGAAGTAGCCCCGCTCCCCGACCCGCCCGCCGCCGGCGACCACCTCGGCGTGGTCCGGCAGCCGCTCTATGATGCCGCTGACCCGCCGCAGCTGGTTCTCGTTGTTCAGGGGGCCGTAGTAGGCCTCCTCGTCGTCCGGCGGGCCCGTCCGGGTGCTCCTGGCCCGCTCGGTGAGGGCGGCGACGAAGTCGTCGTGGACGCCGGGCGCGGCCAGGACCCGGGTGGCGGCGGTGCAGTCCTGCCCGGCGTTGAAGTAGCCGGCCTCGGCTATGGCCTCCGCGGCGGCCTCCGGGTCGGCGTCGTCGAAGACGATGACCGGGGCCTTGCCGCCCAGCTCCAGGTGCACCCGCTTCAGGTCCTTTGCGGCGGCCTCCGCAACCTCCATCCCGGCCCGCACCGAGCCCGTGATCGCGACCATCTGCGGCACCTCGTGCCGCACCAGCAGCCTGCCGGTGTCCCGGTCCCCGCAGACCACGTTGAAGACCCCCTCCGGCAAAAACTCGGCGGCGATCTCCGCGAGCAGCAGGGTGCTCACCGGGGTGGTGTCTGAGGGCTTGAGGACAACGGTGTTCCCCGCGGCTACGGCCGGGGCGAACTTCCAGACGGCCATCATCATCGGGTAGTTCCAGGGGGTCACCTGGGCGCAGACGCCCACCGGCTCGCGCCGGATGTAGGAGGTCATCCCGCGCATGTACTCCCCGGCGGACTTCCCCTCCAGGCAGCGGGCCGCCCCGGCGAAGAACCGGATCTGGTCGGCCATCGGGGGGATCTCATCCTCCAGCGTGAGGGCGTAGGGCTTGCCGGTGTTCTCGCACTCCGCCCGCACCAGCTCCTCGGCCCGCTCCTCGATCCTGTCGGCGATCCGCAGGAGGGCGCGCTGCCGCTCGGAGGGGGTGCTCTCCCGCCACTCCTCAAACGCCTTCGCGGCCGCCCCGAAGGCGCGGTCCACGTCCTCCTCGCCGGACATCGGCGCCCGGGCGAAGACCTCCCCGGTCGAGGGGTTCACGACGTCGTAGAGCTCCCCCGAGGCGGGCTCTACGAAGCGCCCGCCGATAAAGTTCTTGAGGCTCTTCACCCCGGTCTCCAAGGCTCTCTACCTCCTTCTCTCCTGGGTCTTTTTTTACGCGTAGTCGCACCCCGCGAGCGCCCCGGCGAGCCGCTCCCGGGCCTCCGCCCCCCTGAGCACCGGCCCGTGGCTCATCACCGCCGCCGCGAAGTCCTCCTGGAGCAGTCTCTGCGCCGAGCGGCGGGCGGCGGGCGGGTCCGTGCAGAAGGCCCTGCGCACCCCGACCCTGAGCCTGCGCGGCATGCAGCCGAAGGCGTCCGCGGTGAAGAGCAGCCCGTCGGCGTCGCGCAGCATGGAGACGTGGCCGGGGGTGTGCCCGGGGGTGGCTATGAGCCGGAAGCCCTCGACGGCCTCGCCCGCGCGCAGCACGCGGTCCACCCGGACCCCCGGCGGCCTGGCCTTGCGGGACATGAGCCGCAGCAGCCGGCCGCTCTGCGGGTCGTAGCCCCTGCGGCCCGAGATCACGTCGGCCTCGTGCTCCGGCGCCCAGACCTCGGCCTCCGGCGCCCGCTCCAGGATGCCCTTCAGGCCGCCGGTGTGGTCGGTGTGCTGGTGGGTCAGGAAGACCCTGCGCAGCCCCTCGAGCCCCGGCCCCAGCGCCGAGAGGACCGCTCCTATCCGGGGGACGCTCGAGGCCACGCCGGTGTCCACCAGCGTCCAGCCGCCCTCGCCCTCCAGCAGCAGGACGTTCACCGCGTTGCGGAGGCGGAGGGCGTCCACCCGGTAGACCCCCGGGGCCAGGCGCTCGGCCATCCCGTGCGCCGGGAGGCTCACTCCTCCCCCCGGGCGAAGAACCTGCCGCCGGCCAGGATAAACACCAGCGTGGCCGCCAGCACCACCGTCGAGAGCGCGTTTATCACCGGGCTCACGCCGAACTTGATCATGGAGTAGATCTTCAGGGGCAGCGTGCTCGACCCCACCCCGCTGACGAAGAAGGTGATCACGAAGTCGTCGAAGGAGAGGGTGAAGGCCAGAAGCGCCCCGGCCATCACGCCCGGGAGGATCATGGGCAGGGTCACCCGCAGAAAGGTCTGCACGGGGTTCGCCCCGAGGTCCATCGCCGCCTCCTCCACCGAGCGGTCCATCCCCGAGAGCCGCGCGCGCACCACGATGGTGACGAAGGAGATGGTGAAGGCCACGTGCGCGATGATGATGGTGGTGAGCCCCAGGGCGAACTGTATGGCCACGAAGAACGCCAGCAGGCTCACGCCCACCACTATCTCCGGCATCACCGTGGCCGCGTAGACCACCGAGTCGGCCAGCGACTTGCCCCGGAAGTTGTGGCGGGCCAGCGCGAGCGCGGCGAGCGTCCCGATGACGGTGGAGATCGCCGTGGCCGTCACCCCCACGACCAGGGAGTTGTAGAAGGCGTCGAGCACCGAGCGGTCCCGCAGCAGCTCCCCGTACCAGCGCAGGGAGAACCCTCCCCACACCTGCGTGCTCCGGCTCTCGTTGAACGAGAAGAAGACCAGCACGGCTATGGGGGCGTACAGGAAGAGGTAGACGAGCCCGGAGAACAGCAGCAGCGCCCGGTCCGGTATCCGGCTCAGGCCCTTGTGCACCAAGCCGCCCACCCTACACCCCCTCCAGACGCTCGGCGCCCACCCTGCGGACGTAGAACAGGATCGCCGCCAGCAGCAGGGCCGCCAGCATCACCGCCAGCGCGCTCCCGAAGGCCCAGTCGCGGGCGTTGAGGAACTGCTGCTGGATCAGGTTGCCCATCATCACGGTGCGCGCCCCGCCGAGGAGGTTGGGGATGACGAACTCCCCGGCCGAGGGGATGAAGACCAGGATGGAGCCGGCGATGACGCCGGGCATGCTCAGGGGGAAGGTTACCCGCCAGAAGGTGCTCCAGCGCCCGGCCCCGAGGTCCTGGGCCGCCTCCTTGAGCCGCACGTCGAACTTCTCCAGCGCGGCGTACAGCGGCAGGATCATGAACGGCAGGTACGAGTAGACCATCCCCATCATCACCGCCTTGGTCGTGAAGATCAGGTTCAGCGGCTCCTCGGTGAGCCCGAGGAACTGCAGCGCCCGGTTGGCGAGCCCGTTGCCGCTGAGGATGACGACCCAGGCGTAGGCCCTGAGCAGCAGGCTGGTCCAGAAGGGGATCATGACGAGCAGGATGAGGGTGCTCTTCCACCGGCCGCCCCGGAAGGCTATGAAGTAGGCCAGCGGGTAGCCGATGAGCAGGCACAGCAGGGTGTTGGCGACGGCGATGACGAGGGTGCGGACGACTATCTCCAGGTAGAGCGGGTCGAGCACCTTGAGGTAGTTCGAGGGGTTGAAGCCGAGCGTGATCCCGCCGTAGACCCCGCTGGTCCCGAAGGAGTAGGCCAGGATCAGCAGCAGCGGCGCGAGAAAGAAGAGCCCGAGCCACAGCGCCGCCGGCGCGAGCAGCCCGGCGAGCCCCAAAGACCACCCGCCTCTCTTCTCTTCCCTCATCTCAGGCGCTCTTTACCTCGGTGAAGATTCGCTCGTAGCGCCGGGTGGCCTCGCCCACGTCCTCGATGACCTGCAACCGCCCGAAGACCTCCTGCGAGGGGGTATATCCCGGCAGCCGCCTGAGCTCCTCGTCGATCATGGGGAGGGCGGCCTCGTTGGGGGTGTTGTAGTAGGTGTAGTTGGAGAGCTCGGCCCCCACCTTGGGTTCGAGGATGTAGTTGATGAACTCGTGGGCGAGATCTACGTGCGGGGCGCCGACCGGGATGGCCATGTTGTCCGTCCAGCGGGTCGCCCCCGGCTTGGGGATGGCATAGCTCAGCTCCTCGTTCTCGGCCATCGCCAGGAACGCGTCTCCCGAGAAGACGTGCCCGAGCAGCAGATCCCCGTTCTGGACGGCGGGCCGGACCTCTGTGGAGGCGAAGTAGCCGCGCAGGAGGGGCTTCTGCTCCTTGAGCGACTCCTCGGCCTCGGCCAGCTCGTCGGGGTCGGTGGAGTTTATGGAGTAGCCGAGGCGCATGAGCGCGGCCCCGATGGTCTCCCGCACGTCGTTGAGCATCGCGATCTTGCCCTTGAACTCCGGGTTCCACATGGCGTCCCAGCTGTCCACCTCGCCGATCTCCTTGCGGTTGTACAGGATGCCGGTGGTGCCCCACTGGTAGGGGACGCTGTAGCGGTTCTCCGGGTCGTAGGGGAGCCCCCGGAAGTTCTCCCCCACGTTCTTGAAGTTGGGGATCTTGCCGCGGTCGAGCGGCTGGATGACCTCGCTCTTGGCCATGATCTGGACCATGTAGTCGCTGGGGACGATGACGTCGTAGCCGGTCCCCCCGGCCTGCAGCTTGGCGAGAAGCTCCTCGTTGGAGGCGTAGAAGTCCTGGGTGACCTTCACCCCGAACCGCTTCTCGAAGCGCGGGATGGTCTTCTCGGCCACGTAGTCGGACCAGTTGTAGAGGTTGAGCTCCCGCTCCCCGGAGCCCTCCTGCCCTCCCTGCTGCGGGGTGGTGCTCATGGTGCAGCCCCCGAGCGCCGGGAGGACCACCCCCGCGCCCAGCAGCACCCTGAGGAACTCGCCCCGGCTGTAGTCCCTTCCCTTCATCCGCGCTTACCTCCGAGTATCAGGCAGTGCCTGGCGTCCCAGGCGACGGACACGGCCTCCCCGGGCCGCAGCGCCGCTGCCTCCCGGTCGTTCTGACGGTGGGCGACGAGCCGCCCGCCGTCGGGCGCCCTGAGGATGTACTGGGTGCTGGAACCGAGGTAGACGACCTCCGCGACCTCGGCGGCGACCACGTTGTCCCCCGCCTCCCCCACGCGCAGCTTCTCCGGCCGGACGGCCGCCTCCACCGCCTCGCCGACGGCGGGCCTGAAGCCGTTGGGCGCGACGGCCTCGAGGCGCAGCCCGCCCGCCGTCCTGATGACGGCCCGCTCGCCCTCCACCGCCTCCACGGTCCCCTCCAGGATGTTGGTCTGCCCGATGAAGTCCGCGACGAAGCGGTTGGCGGGCAGCTCGTACAGGGTGGCCGGGTCGGCCACCTGCTGCACCCGGCCCTCGTTCATGACGGCGATCCTGTCGCTCATGGTGAGGGCCTCCTCCTGGTCGTGGGTGACGTAGATGAAGGTGATGCCGACCTCGTGCTGCAGGTTCTTGAGCTCGAGCTGCATCTGCTTGCGCAGCTTGAGGTCCAGCGCCCCCAGGGGCTCGTCGAGCAGCAGCACCTTGGGGCGGTTGACGAGCGCCCGGGCCAGGGCCACGCGCTGCTGCTGGCCGCCGGAGAGCCGGGAGGGCTTGCGCCGCTCGAAGCCGCTGAGCTTGACGAGCGCGCAGGCCTCGCCGACCCGGCGCGAGATCTCGCCCTTCGGCACCCCGGCCCGCCTCAGCCCGAAGGCCACGTTCTCGAAGACGTCGAGGTGGGGGAAGAGCGCGTAGGACTGGAAGACGGTGTTGACCGGCCGCCTGTAAGGCGGCACGCCCCGCATGGACCGCCCCGCCACCACGACCTCGCCCTCGGTGGGCTCCTCGAAGCCGGCGATCATCCTGAGCGTGGTGGTCTTGCCGCACCCGGAGGGCCCCAGAAGCGAGAAGAACTCCCCCTCGTGGATGTCGAGGGAGAGATCCTCCACCGCCGTAAAGTCCCCGAACCGCTTGGTTACGTTCTGGAGCCGGACGGCGACCGGCCGCCCCTCCTCCCGCGCCCCCTGACGTCTCTCCGCCGTGTTCTGCCTCTCCATCACCCCTCTCCCGCGTTCTTCCGCTCCCCCTCCGCTCCGGAGGATGCCCTCCCGCCGCGAGCCCTCAAGAGCGGTAGCCCAGCTCGCGCTCCAGCTCGGTGAGCGCCTCGTCGGTGATCTCCGCTATGCGGCTTATTACCTCCCGGTCGGCCACGAGCGCCGGCGAGTACTGGATGACGGGCTCGTCCTTGTCGTCGAAGCGGCAGATGAGCCCGCCCTCCAGGAGCTTCCTCGAGACGACGCCCTTGAAGTACCGCTCGTACTCGTCGCCCGCGAGCGGCGTCCCGTCGGCCCGCTCGGGCCTCACCTCCACCGCCCAGAAGAAGCCCATGCCCCTCACGTCCTTGACGATGGGGTGCCCCTCGGCCATCCGCCGCAGCTCGCTCTGGAAGTGGCCCTCGAGGTCGTGGACGTTCTCCAGCAGCCTCTCCCGCTCGATGATGTTTATGTTCTCGAGCGCCACGGCCGCGGAGACCGGGTGCCCCCCGAAGGTGGAGCCGTGGAAGAACATGGGCGCGTTCTCCCTCAGGGTGTCGCGGACCTTCTCGCTGACCACAACCCCGCCCATGGGCAGGTACCCGCTGGTTATGCCCTTGGCGAAGCTGGTCATGTCCGGCACCACCCCGAAGCGCTCGATGCCGAACCACTCGCCCAAACGCCCGAAGGCGCAGATGACCGCGTCCGAGACGAGCAGGACCCCGTGCCGGTCGCAGATCTCGCGCACCCTCCGCCAGTAGCCCTCGGGCGGCACCAGGCACCCGCCCGCGTTCTGCACCGGCTCGAGCACCACCGCCGCCACGGTCTCCGGCGGCCCGAACTCGATGGCCTCCTCGATGGCCTCCGCCGCACCCTCCGGGTCCTGCTGGGTGTTGGGGACGTGCATGAACCCCTGCAGCAGGGGCTCGAAGGGCGCCTTGAAGGAGGGCAGGCCCGTGACCGAGAGGGCCCCCAGCGTGGTGCCGTGGTAGGCGATCTTGCGCGAGATGATCTTGTAGCGGGTGGGCTCCCCGTTGGCCTTGTGGTACTGGCGGGCGAGCTTGATGACGGTCTCCACCGCCTCGGAGCCCGAGGAGACGAAGAAGGAGGTGGAGAGATCCCCCGGCGCCAGCTCGGCGAGCCGCGCGGCGAGCTCCAGGCTCCTGGGGTGCTGGAAGCTCCAGTTGGGGAAGAAGCCCAGCTCCCGCATCTGCCGCGAGGCGGCCTCCGCGAGCTCGCTCCTCCCATGCCCCACCTGCGTGGTGAACAGCCCGGCAAGCCCGTCTATGTAGCGGTTGCCCTCGGCGTCGGTCACATAACAGCCCTCCCCGGAGACGATGACCGGAAGCCTTCCCCAGTCCTCCGAGAAGGGCGTGAAGTGAAGCATGAGGTTCTCCACCCCGGGAAGAGGGGTGCGCCTGCCCCCTTCCCCAAGACCCCGCATTACATCCATCTCTACCTCCTCCGGGCAGCGCCCGTATCCTCTTTTACATCAATGCTAAATGATTACTGAAATGGGATCAAGCACCGTCGAAGGCCCTCTCGAAGAAGGCGGCGAGCCGGCGGTAGAGGGTGCGCTGGTTTTCGGGCCGGAGGACGCCGTGGCCCTCGTTCTCGAAGGCGAGCAGCTCGTAGGGGATGCGGTGGCGCTCGAGTTCGCGGAGCACGGCGCGCAGGTTCTCGGGGCTGACGTTGGGGTCGCGCAGGCCCTGGACGATGAGCAGCCGCCCGCGGATGTTGCCGACGAAGTTTATGGGGGAGCGCTCCCGGTAGCGTTCGGGCACCTTCTCGGGGGGGCCGCCGAGCATCTCCTCGCTGTAGGGCCTGAGGTCCGGGCGGGTGGTGCGGTAGTCGAGGGCGAGGTCGGTCATGCCGCAGATGGGGGCTGCGGCGGCGACCAGCTCGGGCGGGTAGCGGGTTATGGCGCACCAGGCGGAGTAGCCCCCGTAGGAGGCGCCGGTGACGCCCACCCGGCCCGGTCCGGCGAGGCCGGCGCGGAGCAGGGCTTCTATGCCGGTGCGGATGTCCTCCTGCTCGCGCCCGCCCCAGCCGTCTTCTTTGATCTTCTCCTGGAACTCGAGGCCGTAGCCGGTGCTGCCCCGGTAGTTGGGGCACAGGACGTTGAAGCCGCGCCGGAGGAGGTATTGGATCTGGGGGTCGAAGCGGTCCTCGCTGCGGCTGGTGGGTCCCCCGTGCACGAGGACGACGGCGCCCTTCGCCCGGCCCGGGGCACGGTAGAGCCAGCCGTGCACCGCGAGCCCGTCCACCGAGCGCCAGCAGAAGTCCTCCGCCGGGACCAGGCGTGCGGGCCGGAGCCGCGTCCTCTCCGGGAGGCGGGTGAGGCTGCGCATCGCGCCTCTCCTCGGGTCGAGCGCCACCAGGTCCGCCGGGCTCCGCGCCTCCCGGTAGACGCCGGCCCAGCCGTCCCCCGTCCGGGCCAGCGGCACGAAGCTTCCCCGGGGCGTCTCGAGCCGTCCCTCCTCCCCCGAGTCTGGGTCCACGAGGAGGGCGCGCGTCCTGCCGCCCGCCGCCTCCAGCAGCACCGCCGTCCCGTCGGGGGCGGCGAAGGCCCGCTCCACGTCGCGCTCCCCGCCGGCCAGCCAACGCACCTCCCCGCCGGGCTCCAGGACGCCCGGCCTCCGGCCCCTCTCCGTCTCGGCGGCAAAGAGGATCCTGCGCCCGTCCGGAAGCCAGGTCGCCTCCACCTTGGAGGCGGGGCCGAAGTCCAGCACCTTCCGGTCCTCTGCGCCCTCGATGTCCACGACCCAGATCTGCTGCCCCGCCGGGTGCTCGTCGTGGCGCTGGTAGAGCACGAGGTTGCCCTGCCTGTTCAGCTCCGGGCGGCAGGGGCCGCCCCGCCGCGGGCGCGCCAGCGCCCGCAGCTCCCCCGTCCGCAGGTCGCGGCGGTAGACGACCGTCGGCTCTATCTCCTCCCCGGTCTCCGGGTCCGCGTTGGCGCCGTAGACCAGCCAGCGCCCGTTGGGGTGCAGCTGGCCGCCGCGCACGTAGAAGTCCGGCTCCGGGTCGGTGAGCGGCTCCATCTCGCCCGGGCGCCGCAGGCGCACCAGAAACAGCCGCGCCCGCTCGTCGCCCCCCCGGTCCTGCCGCACCACGAGCCCCTCCCCGTCCGGCGTCCAGGAGACCGGGAAGGTGTCCTCCGGGGTCTCCGTCAGGCGCGCCGGCGGGCGCGAGCCGTCCAGCGGGGCGAAGAAGACGTCCGCCGCCGGGCCCAGCCGCGACCAGCTCCACGCCGCACGCCCCCCGTCCGGGGAGACGAGCGGGTGCGAGAGCCCCGGGACGGAGAGCAGCTCCTCCAGAAACCCTTCCGCCGCGCCGCTCAAAACGTCGGCGGGGTGTTCACGTACACCGCCTCCACCGGCTCGTCCCCGGCCCACCAGCGGTGGGGGGTGGTGGAGTGGAAGTACAGCGTGTCCCCCGGCCCCACCGCGTAGGTGCCCTGGTCCTTCAGCTCCACGTACATTGTCCCGGAGATCACGTAGACGAACTCCTCGCCGTCGTGGGAGTAGAAGCCCTCGCTCCCCGCCCCGGCCGGAACCCGGACATAAGAGGGATCCATGGCCTTCTTCCCCGGGGCCATCTCCTCGAAGCGCACGCCGTTGTCCCACTCCATCACCGGGCGCTCGTGAGCCCGCACCAGCGGCGAGTTCTGCTCCAGGTCGGTGCCGAAGAGCTCGCGCATCGTCACCCCGTAGGCCTCCGCCAGCCGCCGCAGCGAGGCCACCGAGGCCCCGGAGCCCCCGCGCTCCAGCGCCGAGATAAAGGAGATGGAGAGGCCCGTGGCCTCCGAGACCTCCTTCAGCGTCTTGCGGGCCTTTACCCTCAGCCGCCGCAGCCTTTCGCCCGGGACCCCGGGGCCCCGGCCCTCCGGGGGCCGCTCGCCGTTCTTGTCCGGCGGCGGGCCGAGCTGCTTCCGGATGGCGGCGAAGTTCAGCCCCTCGTTCTTCCTCAGCCGCTTCACCTGCCGGAGCCGCTCCACGTCCTCCTCCGTGTAGACCCGGTAGCCGCGCTCCGTGCGGTGCGGCCTCACCAGCTGCTCCCTCTCCCAGAGCCTCAGCGTCTGCGGCGCGACCCCCAGCGCCTGGGCCACCTCGCCGATGGAAAAGCCTATGCCCTCGTTGCCGTCTCTCACCTGCTTCCCCCGCAGCTCGTTAGAGGTCCATCCTCCGAGCGCCCGCAGAGCAACGCCCACGGACATCGTACCAGTATTCCTGTCGTTCTTGTATGCTTACTGTAGCCCTGCTATAAGGGGGTGGGAATTTTTGCGCGCCGCTTTCGTAAGGAGGAGAGAGCATGCCAGCGGTGGTGGGCGTACCGAAGGAGGTAAAGGACAAGGAGGGGCGGGTCAGCCTGCAGCCCGACGGGGTGGTGGAGCTGGTGCACCACGGCCACGAGGTGGTGGTGCAGTCGGGGGCCGGCAGGATAAGCGGCTTCTCGGACGAGGAGTACGAGCGGGCGGGGGCGCGGGTGGTGGGGAGCGCCCGCGAGGTCTTCGAGGCGGCCGAGCTGATCGTGAAGGTCAAGGAGCCCATCCCCGAGGAGTACGAGCTCTACCGGGAGGGGCAGCAGCTTTTCACCTACCTGCACCTGGCGG
>Ga0068704_100113_pt1 | contig 43390 bp, 42 predicted proteins | sample CeladaPassaD2F12_FD_62225 | JGI IMG/M metagenome (GOLD analysis project Ga0068704, IMG submission 62225) | Cellulose-adapted microbial communities from the Joint BioEnergy Institute, USA - Passage D2F12 | ecosystem: Engineered > Bioreactor > Continuous culture > Unclassified | place: USA, Joint...
GGAGGGCGGCGCGGTCCCGCTGCAGCGCCCCCCCGGCGGCCTCGAGGTTGGTGACGATGCTCGTGAAGCCCTGGGCGAGGGTGTCGTGGATCTCGTGCGCCAGGCGCTGGCGCTCCTCGAGCACCCCGGCGCGCCGGGCCCGCTCGACCAGCCGCAGGTTCTCCAGCACGAGGGCGGCCATCCCGGCGGCGGCGGCGTAGGTGCGCACGTCCGAGCGGGAGAAGGCCCGCCTGCGGCGGGAGGCGACCGTCAGGAGGCCGCGGAACCCGCCGCCGGGCGGCGACAGCGGCACCACGAGCACCGAGCCCACGCCCCGGCCCTCCAGCGGCGAGCGCTCCCCGGGCGGCAGGGAGGAGACCGGGACCCTGAGCGGGGCGGGGGGCCGCTCGGGCAAGGCGGAGGGGTCCAGCGGCGGCCCGCCGGCAGAGCCCCCGGGCGCCCACTCCGCGAGGAGCCGCGCCGGGCCCTCGCCGGTGCAGGACCAGAGGCAGAGGCTCGTCACGCCCAAGCCCGCCAGGTGCTCCCCCAGGGCGGCGGCGACCTGCCGGGCGCTGCGGGCCGCGGCGAGGGCCCGGTTGGCGTCGCGCAGCGCCTGCTCGCCCGAGCGCGCGGCCCGGCCCCGGGCACCGCCCAGCAGCCCCCCGCCGAGCCCGAGGGCCGGGTAGATAAGCAGCTCGTTCGGGTCCGGCGGCCCGAAGAGCAGGCCCACCACCTGGTGGGTGGCGGCGGCGGCGAGGCCGGCCAGCGCCCCGTGCAGCGGCCCCGCCCCTCCCGTCCTGCGCCCCACCACCAGCGCGGCCGGGACGACCAGCAGCACGAAGAGCAGCGGCATCCCGTAGTCCGCCACGAGCAGGCCGAAGCGCTCCGCGTCCGGCTGCCGGGGCGCGCCCAGCGCACCGGCTATCGCGCCGGTGGCGGCGTACAGGCTGATCAGGAAGACCGAGAAGACGTACGAGAGGAGGCCCGCGGAGACCCCGGCCGGAAGCACCAGCCGCCACCTCACCGGCGCCTCAGGCCGCCCGGACGCTCTCTTCGGGAAACGGTGGGGGATCTTCGCAGAACCTCCCGCTCATCAGCTCACGGTGCCGACCCTCCGCTGCGGATGATGGCAAGAGGGCCGCCCTCCCACAACCCGGCCGACGGTCAAATCATACTTCAGGGTGGGGCATCTCCACCATCCGGACGACGGAGCGGCGGGGAGGATATGAGAGGGTGTTGCCGGTGCCGTTCGCGCCGGGCCGCCGAGAAGCCGGCGGGCCATCCCCTCCGGCCCGCCGGCCCAGGCCCTCAGGGGGGCGGCCAGCCGGGCCCGATGTCGCCGCTCGCCACGGCGGCCGCCGGCCACTACTCCTTGCGGTAGGGCTTGCCGATCGCCGCCGGGGCCACCGCCCGGCCCCCGAAGCCCGCCAGCACGACGATCGTCAGCACGTAGGGGATCATCTGCAGGAACTCCAGCGGGATCACGTCCTGCGGCGCCTGGAAGATAAAGGCCTGCGCCAGCCCGAAGAGGAAGGCCGCCCCTGCGGCCCCCACCGGGTTCCAGCGGCCGAAGATCAGGGCCGCCAGCGCGATGAACCCCCGCCCGTTGGTCATCCCCTCCGTGAAGGCCGAGAGTATCCCCATGGAGAGGTACACCCCGCCCAGGGCAGCGAGCAGCCCGGAGAGGGCCACCCCGTAGTAGCGCATCCTGGCCACGCTCACCCCGGCGGTGTCCACGGCCTCCGGGGCCTCGCCGGTGCCCCGCAGCCGCAGCCCGAAGGGGGTGCGGAAGACCAGCAGGTAGGTGAGGGGGACCATCGCGTACATCAGGTAGACCAGCAGGCTCTGGTCGAAGAAGGCCCGGCCCACGACCGGGATCTCCGAGAGGATGGGGATAGCCACCGGCTCGAAGCCCTGCACCCGCGGCGAGGTGCCCGACCGGCCGAAGACCAGCTCCATCAGAAAGCCCGTGCCGCCCAGGGCGAGCAGGTTTATCGCGGTGCCGGAGATGATCTGGTCGGCCTCGAAGGTGATGCTCATGAGGGCGTGGATCAGGGCGAAGCCCAGCCCCGCGCCCAGCGCGAACAGCAGGCCGACCCACGCGCTCCCGGAGTAGAAGGCCCCGGCCACCCCCGCGAAGGCGCTTATGAGCATGAGGCCCTCGAGCCCGATGTTGACCACCCCGCTGCGCTCGCTGAACATCCCCCCCAGCGCGGCGAAGACCAGCGGGGTGGCGTTGCGGACCATCGAGGCCAGCAGGGGGGACAGCCCGCCGAGCAGCTCCTCCATCAGGAGGCCAGCCCCTCGTCCAGGCGGGTCCCCGAGGCCATCTCGCGCACCCGCTTGCCGAAGATCAGCTCCACCAGCCTCGTGGCGGTCACGAGCAAGAGGATTATGGCCAGGAGCACGTCGGCGAGGTCCAGCGGCACGTCCGTCTCGAACTGCAGCTCCTGCGCCCCGGAGGCCAGCCCCCCGAAGAGCAGCGCCCCCAGCACCACCCCCGCCGGGTGATTGCGCCCGAGCAGCGCCACCCCGATCCCGTTGAACCCCAGGTTGGAGACGAAGGGGATGGACATCTTCCCGTAGACGCCCATCACCTCCACCCCTCCCCCGAGCCCGGCCATGGCCCCCCCGATGGCCAGGGCGAGGACGGTGCTGGTCCCGATGCTCATCCCGGCGTAGTTGGCCGCCCCGGGCGAGAGGCCCACCGCCCGCAGCCTGAAGCCCAGCGTGGTCCGCCACAGCAGCAGGTAGACGGCCGCCGCGGCAACCAGCGCGACGAAGAGCCCGTAGTTCGCCCGGCCCAGCCCGAGCCCGATCGTCGGGATGCGCGCCGCGGCGTCGATAAAGTCCGTGCCCGGGACGAGCCCCTCGGTCCGGAAGGGCTTGAGCGCCAGGTAGGTGGCCAGGTTGATGGCCACGAAGTTCAGCATGATCGTCGTGATCACCTCGTGCGCCCCGAAGCGCGCCTTGAGCAGCCCCGGTATGGCCCCCCACAGAAAGCCGGTCAGGAGGCAGGCGAGCAGCACGACCGGGATCGCCAGCGGCCCCAGAAACCCCAGCGAGACCCCGAGTATGGCCGCGGTGATGGCCCCGATGTACAGCTGCCCCTCGCCCCCGATGTTGAACAGCCCGGCCCTGAAGGCCACGGCCACCGCAAGCCCGGTGAAGATGAGGGGGGTGGCGTTGAGCAGCGTCCGGCCGATGGCCGCCGGAGAGCCAACCGCCCCCACCGCGAGCGCCCGGTAGGCCGCGAGCGGGTTGTTGCCGGTGGCCAGCACGATCACCGCCCCCACCGCGAGCGCCAGCGCTATGGCGACGAGGGGGAAGACGAGCGCCCCGGCGGCCCTCCCCAGCGCCGCCTGGAGGGCGGAAGAGAGCCCGCCCCGGCCCGCGCTCACCCGGCCCTCCCGGCCATCAGCAGGCCCAGCTCCTCGTCGGTGGCCTCCGGCCCCACCTCCCCGACGATCCGGCCGTCGCAGAGCACCAGGATCCGGTCGGAGAGCGAACGGACCTCCTCGAGCTCCAGCGAGATCAGGAGTATCGCCTTCCCCTCGCCGCGCTGCCGCAGCAGCTGGCCGTGGATGAACTCGATGGCCCCGACGTCCACCCCGCGGGTGGGCTGGTAGGCGATTATGACGCCGGGGTCGCCGGAGAGCTCGCGGGCCAGGATGGCCTTCTGCTGGTTGCCGCCGGAGAGGGAGCGCGCCGGGAGGTCGGGGTCGGGCGGGCGCACGTCGAAGGCCCGCAGCGCCTCGGCGGCCCGCCGCCGCATGGCGGCCGGGCGGAGCCAGCCCCACCGCGAGGCGTAGGGCGGCTCGTCGTAGGTCTTGAGAGCGTGGTTCTCGTAGAGCGCGAAGTCCGGAACGAGCCCCTTGGCCATCCGGTCCTCGGGGACGTAGGCCAGCCCGCGCCGCTTGCGGGCCTTGGCCCCCAGCCGGGTCACGTCCTCCCCGTCCAGGCGCACCGCGCCGCCCTCTGCGGGCCGGGTCCCGGCGAGCGCCTCGGCCAGCTCGGTCTGCCCGTTGCCGTCCACCCCGGCGATCCCCAGTATCTCGCCGCCCCGCACCTCCAGGCTCACCCCGCGCACGGCCACGGTCCCCCGGGAGGAGCGGACGACGAGCCCCTCGGCCTGCAGCCGCACCCCCCCGGGCTCCGCCTCCTCCTTCTCGACCCGCAGCAGCACCTCCCGGCCGACCATGAGGCGGGCCAGCTCCCGCTCGTCGGTGCGCGCGGCCGGCACGGTGTCCACCACCCGCCCGTCGCGGATGATGGTGATCCTGTCCGAGACCCCGAGCAGCTCGCCGAGCTTGTGGGTGATGAGGATGATGGAGAGCCCGGAGGCGACCAGCTCCTTGAGGGTGGAGAAGAGGTCCTCCGTCTCCTGGGGGGTGAGCACCGCCGTGGGCTCGTCCAGCACCAGGATGCGCGCCTCCCGGTAGAGCGCCTTGAGGATCTCCACCCGCTGCTGCTCGCCCACCGAGAGGTCGGCCACCCGCGCCCGCGGGTCCACCCGCAGCCCGTAGCGCTCGCACAGCTCCCCGGTCTCGCGCACCGCCCGCTGGAGATCCACCGCGAGCCCCCGGCGCGGCTCGGCCCCCAGCACGATGTTCTCGGCCACCGTGAGCGGGGGGATGAGGGTGAAGTGCTGGTGGACCATCCCTATCCCCCGCTCCACGGCGTCCTTGGGGTCCTTTATCTCAGCCCGCTCGCCGTCCAGGAAGATCTCGCCCGCATCCGGCGAGTAGAGCCCGTAGAGGATCTTCATGAGGGTGGACTTGCCGGCCCCGTTCTCCCCCAGGATGCCGAGCACCTCCCCCCTGCGGAGCGAGATGGAGATGCCGTCGTTGGCCCTCACCGCCCCGAAGGTCTTGGTGATCCCCCGCATCTCCAGCACCACGGGGGCCTCGCCGGCGGTCCCGGCCCGCCCCCCGGTGGGCTCTCTCTCGGCCACGGGCTCCGGCTCCTACTGCGGCTTCTCGGGGACCTTTATCTCGCCGCTGATTATCCCCTCGCGGGACCGGTCCACCTCGTCCTTGACCTTCTGGGGCACGAAGCGGTCGAAGCGGTAGAAGGGGGCGAGGCTGAGCCCGCCGTCCTCCAGGCCGAACTCCTGCACCTCGCCGCCGGGGAACTCGCCGCCTCTGGCCGCCTCTATGGTCTGGAAGACCGCGTTGTCCACCCGCTTGACCACCGAGGTCAGGATGGGGGCGTCGGGGAAGAGCTTGGCCTGGTCGGAGTCCACGCCGATGGCGAAGATCTTCTGCTCCCGCGCCGCCTCGAAGAGCCCCGCGCCCGTGGCCCCGGAGGCGTGGTAGATGATGTCCGCCCCCTCGTCGATCTGCTGCAGCGCGATCTCCTTGCCCCGCGCCGGATCGTTGAACGCCTCGGGGGTGGTCCCGGCGTACTGCACCAGCACCTCGCAGTCCGGACAGGCCGCCTCTACCCCCGCCTCGTACCCCGCCTGGAACTTGCGGATGAGGTCGGACTCCTGCCCGCCGAGAAAGCCGACCACCTTGTCGTCGGGGTTGGTGTAGGGGGTCTCCTCCTGGGTCATGAGCCCCGCGACCACCCCGGCCAGGTAGCTCCCCTCCTGCTCCCGGAAGACCAGGCTCGCCACGTTCGGCTGCTCCACAACCGAGTCCACGATGGCGAACTGGGTGTCCGGGAACTGCTGGGAGACCTCGGTAACCGCGTCGGTCATCAGAAAGCCGATGGCGAAGACCGGGCTGTAGCCGGACTCGGCGAGCTGCGAGAGGTTGTTCACGTAGTCGGTGGGGGCGTTGGACTCCAGTACCTCGACCTTCACCCCGAACTCCTCGCCGGCCCTCTTGAGGCCCCGGTAGGCGGAGTCGTTGAAGCTCTGGTCGCCGAGCCCCCCGACGTCGGTGACCATCGCCGGGCGCACCTCGGCCTCTCCTCCCCCGCCGCCTCCGCCCTGCTGCTCGCCCCCGCCGCCTCCGCCGCCGCAGGCCGCGGCGAGGGCTAGCAACGCGGCTGCCAACACGCTCAGAATGCCCAGTCTTCCTGCTTGCATGGCTCTCCCGTTCTCCTCTGGCCGTCCACCAACACCCCGGCGCTCCTCGCCGGCATCATATTTGCGGCCCCTCGCGGCCGCAACACGGGGCCATCCTACCCTACTGCAGCAGCTTCTTCAGGCGGTCCTCCAGGTACCCCGCGCTCACCTGCCCCTCGGGCCGGTAGGCCACCGCCTCCCGGCAGAGGTGGTAGAGCGCCAGGGTGCGCGAGGGCGGCAGCCGGCGCCCGCCGGCCTGCTCCAGCACCAGCCGCATCAGCTCGAGCGCCACCTCGGCCTCGCTCTTGGGGCGTTCGGTACCGGACACCCCGCCATTATATATGCCGGGGCGCAACGCAAGGTATGGTAAACTCTGCTTGCTTTGATCCGCGCGGCAGGCAGACCCTCCGGGGACCCCGATGGGAGAGATTAGGCGCGTCTACACCAGGTGCCCTCTATGCGGCCAGATCTTCCGCGCGGCCCACGCGGGGAGCTACATCACCGTGGGGCGCGACACGGACCTGTGCCCGCGCTTCCCCGGGCGCCGGTTCGACGCGGCGCGCCTGATCCGCAGCGAGATCACCATGTGCCCCCGGTGCAACTTCGCCTCCGCGGAGGACTTCAGGGAGCTGGACCTCTCCTTCGATGAGCGCTACGACCTGGAGGAGCGGCTGCGGGGGGACGGGCTGCTCAGGATCTTCCGGGCCAACCAGCCGCCGTGGCTGGCCTTCCACGCCGCTGAGATCTGCGGCCAGGAGCGGCGCCTCCCGGCCCGGGAGCTCGGCGACCTCTGCCTGCGCGCCTCCTGGGTGTGCCGCAAGGCCGGGGAGCGCGCCTTCGAGAGCACCTTCCAGCTGCGCGCCGTCCGGTACTTCATGCGCGCCCTGGACAACGAGGAGCTCGAGGGCCGGAGGCTCCCGGTGACCACCTACCTGGTAGGCGAGCTCAACCGCCGCCTCGGCCACCACCGCGAGGCGCTCAACTGGTACGTCAACGCCGAGCGCACCATGCAGGCGGTGGGGAGGATGGCCTGGCTGGACCGCCTGATCTCCCGCCAGAGCAAGCTCGCCCGCGAGCAGGCCGCCTGAAGTCCCGACTCAGGCTATCGTCGCCTCCACCGCTCGCGCCCCGGCCGTCCGGTCCGGCACCCAGTAGGCGATCCCGTTTATGTACTGCGGGGTGCCCGGGTAGAGCTCCACCTCCCCCACCCCGAAGAGCCACATCCTGAGCGCCAGGCGCCCCGCGGAGATAGGGTTCATGTTCGTGTCCACGTTGGCCCACGCCGCCCGGGCCGCCAGCGGCAGCCGCACCAGCTTCCGCGGCGAGGCGGCCTCCGCCGCGAGCGCCCGCAGAAACTCCTGCTGGCGCCCGATGCGCCCGATGTCCGCCGTGGGCCCGCCCCGGTAGCGGACGTAGGCCAGCGCCTCGAACCCGTCCAGCGTCTGCCGGCCCGCGGGGATGGAGACGTAGCGCCCGTCGAGGGTGTACTGGATCGGCTCGTCCACCTCGACGGTCACCCCGCCGAGGGCGTCCACGATCTCCTCCACCGCCCCGAAGTCCACCACCACATAGTTGCCGATCGGGACGCCGGTGAGCCCCTCCAGCGTCTTTACCGCGAGCTCCGGCCCCCCGTGCGCGAGCGCGGCGTTCACCTTGTCCTGCCCGACGCCCGGGATCTGCACGAGCGTGTCGCGCGGCACCGCCAGCGCCCCGCCCCCCGCCTTCGCCACCACGATGGTGTCGGAGCGGGAGGGCTCGGCGGCCCGGGCGTCGCTGCCGAGCAGCACCACCCGGTCGGTCCCGAGCGGCAGCACCACGTACGCGGCGAGGAGCAGCAGGAGCCCCCCGAGCAGCAACAGCGCCGCGCGCAGGCCCCTCCCGCGCCGCCCCGACCTGTAGACCTCCATGCCCATGACAGCCCCTGATGGATACCACACCCGCCGGGGATGTCCACGACCCCCTGTGATAGCTCGCCCGCCCCCGGCGGGGGCCAGGGGGTATACTGCTGGTGTGGAAGAGCTCAGGTCCACACCGTCCCGCGGCGGGGAGATCAGCGTGGCCTGGGAGGGGCTCGCCGCCTCCTGCGCCTCGCCCGTAAGGCGCCTGGGCGGCTTCCTGCTCGTCGGCTTCGCCCTCTTCGCCGCCTCCACCACCGCGGTGATCCTCTACTACAACCTCTTCGGCGAGCGCTCGTTCGCGGGACAGGGGGTCGCCGTGCCCCACGCCGCCTTCTACGCGACCATGGCGCTGAGCGCGGCCGTCGCCGCCGGGGGGTACCTCGTCTGGCTCCTGCGCAGCCTCCGCTCCTACGCCGCCTTCTCCCGGATCCTCTCCGGCAGGGGGCTCGACCCCAGACGCCCCACCCGCGACGGGCTCTCGGCCTACTCCGACGAGCAGCTCCTCGCCCTGCGCACCCGCTACGAGCGGGCCCTCCCCGGGCCCGCGAAGGAGCGGCTCGCCCGCACCTTCGGCTTCCACGAGGACGACTCCTTCTCCCTCGGTCCCCTGAGCGCCCGGCCCGGCACCTTCGAGATGGGCGTGCTCAGGATGGAGTGGGAGGCCCGCCTCATCCTCCGCTCCGGCGAGCCCCTGCCGGAGATCTCCTGGTGGACCGAGGGCCGCCACCGGCTGCTCCCCCGCAAGCCCACCGAGCTGCGCCGCCTCCTCTTCGCCCTGCGCTACACCACCGAGTCGGTGCGCGAGCTCAAGCGCCGCTACGGCTACCGGGTGGAGCGCTGGCACAAGACCGTCCCCGAGGGGCGTCTCTGGGACGCCATCCGCGACCACGAGGAGGCCCGGCGCATCCAGGCCGCCCTCAACAGCCGCCGCATCAGCGGCTGAGAAGACCTCTGGCGCGCTCCCCGGCCGGCATGCATACTTATGCTCCGTAGCGTGAGGTCCACGGAGAACAAGGGGGGGACATGAGCGAGAGCATCAGGCCCAGCGGCACCTACAGGACGCTCGCCGAGCAGCGCGAGGTCCTGACGCCCGCCGAGGAGAGGTTCGAGCGCGCCCGGCAGACGATAGGCCTCTTCCTCGGGCCCATAGTGTTCCTCGTCATGTACCTCGCGCCGCTGCCGCTCGAGCCGAACCAGCAGACGCTCGCCGCCATCCTCTCCTTCACCATCGTCTACTGGCTCTCGGAGGCCATCCCCATCCCGGCGACGGCCGTGCTGGCGCTGGCGCTATGCGTGGTGCTGAACGTCCCGGGCGTCGGGGTCAACGCCGAGGACTCCCCCGGCGACATCGTCTACGGCGCCTTCGGCTCCGACACCATCTTCCTGTTCATCGGGGCGTTCATCATCGCCCAGGCCATGATCACCCACGGCCTCGACCGCCGCTTCGCCTTCCGCATCCTCTCCCTGCCGGGGGTCAGCCGCTCCACCTACGGGGTCATCGTGGCCTTCGGCTTTATAGCCGCCGCCATAAGCGCCTTCATCTCCAACACGGCGACCGCGGCCATGCTCCTCCCGATAGGCCTCGGGATGATGGGCGCCCTCGGGGGGTTCGTCAAGGAGCAGTCCGGCACCGAGCGCGACATCAGCCGGCTGCGCTTCGGCACCGCGCTGATGCTCATGATCTCCTACGGCGCGGGGGTCGGCGGCCTGCTCACCCCCATCGGCACCCCGCCGAACCTCATCGGCATCGGCTTCATCGAGGAGGAGACCGACACCACCATAACCTTCTTCTCCTGGGTGGTGGCCGCCTTCCCGGTCTGCCTGCTGATGTTCATCGCCCTGTGCGTGATCCTCATACTCCTGAACCGGCCCGAGGTGCGCCGGCTCTCGGGGGCCGAGGAGTACGTGGCCGAGCAGCGCAGGAGCCTCGGCCCGCTCTCCAGGGGGGAGCGCAACACCCTCATCGCCTTTGCGACGGCCGTCTTCCTGTGGATGCTCCCAGGCTTCGTCGCGCTCGTGCTCGGCGAGGAGTCCCGGCTCTACAGCCTCATCCTCAGCCGGCTCGACGAGGGGACCGTCGCCATCCTCGCCGCCGCGCTGCTCTTCGTGCTGCCGGTCGACTGGTCCGAGCGGCGCTTCACCCTCAACTGGAACGAGGCGGTCCGGATAGACTGGGGGACCATCGTCCTCTTCGGCAGCGGCATCGTGCTCGGCACCCTGCTCTCGGACACCGGGCTCGCCGAGGTCATGGGCACCGGGATAGCCGAGGCCCTGGGCTTCTCCAGCCTGCTCGCCATCTCGGCCGTCTCCGCGCTCATCGCCATCCTGATCTCGGAGACCACCTCCAACACCGCGAGCGCCACCATCGTCGTGCCCATCGTCATCCCCATAGCTGCCGCCGCGGGCGTGAACCCCGTCATCCCGGCGCTCTGCGCGGTCTTCGGGGCCTCCTTCGGGTTCATGATGCCGGTCTCCACCCCGCAGAACGCCGTGGTCTACGGCTCGGGCCTGATCCCGATCACCAAGATGGTCCGCTCGGGGATAGCCTTCGACATCATCGGCCTGATCCTGATAGTCCTCCTGATCCCGGTGATGGCCCGGCTGGTGGGCTTCGTGTAGAAAGGGGCTGCGCGGGGGCCCGGCGGGGAGGATAATCCGGGCATGGACGCTCCCGAGCTCGTCCTGGGCCCCCTGCTCCGCTTCGTGGGCCCCCGCGAGGCCACGGTGTGGGTGGAGACCTCCCGCCCCGCCGAGGTCGAGGTGCGCCCCGCAGGGGGCCCGCCCCCCTCGAGGGAGCGCACCTTCTCTGTCGCCGGGCACCACTACGCGCTGGTGACGCTCCGGGGTCTCGAGCCGGGCTCCTCCTGCGGCTACGAGGTGCTCCTCGACGGAAGAAGGCGCTGGCCGCCCTCCGGCGGCCCCTTCCCGCCCCCCCTGATCCGGACCCCCGACCCCTCCTCCGGGCGCCTCCGGCTGGCCTTCGGCTCCTGCCGGGTCTCCGTGCCGCACGAGCCGCCCTACACGCTCCGGCGGGGCTCGCTGAAGCGCGGCGGCGTGCTGCGGCGCGGCTTCTACGAGCGGGACGCGCTCTACGCGCTGGCCCTGAGGATGCGCGGCCAGCCGCCCGGCCGCTGGCCCGACGCGCTGCTGATGCTGGGCGACCAGATCTACGCCGACGAGGTCTCTCCCCAGGCGAAGGAGTTCATCCGCTCCCGCAGGGACACCTCGAAGCCCCCGGGCGAGCAGGTGGCGGACTTCGAGGAGTACACGAGGCTCTACCTGGAGGCCTGGCGGACCCCCGCCATCCGCTGGCTGCTCTCCACCGTGCCCTCCGCCATGATCTTCGACGACCACGACGTCCACGACGACTGGAACACCTCGGAGGCGTGGGTGCGCAAGATGCGCTCGAAGCCCTGGTGGGAGGAGCGGATCGTCGGGGCGTTCATGTCGTACTGGGTCTACCAGCACCTGGGCAACCTCTCCCCCGCCGAGCTGGAGGAGGACCCCCTGTTCGCGAAGGTCAGGGGCTCGCGGGACGCCACGCAGACGCTGCGCGGCTTCGCCCGCGCCGCCGACCGGGACGCCGCCGCGAACCGCTGGAGCTTCCGCCGGGACTTCGACCGGGTCCGCCTGGTGGTCGCCGACTCCCGGGCGGGGAGGGTGCTCTCCGAGGGCAGGCGCGCCATGCTCGACGAGGCGGAGTGGGCGTGGATCGAGGAGCAGGTGCTCTCCGGCGGCTTCGACCACCTGCTCTTCGCCACCTCCCTTCCCTTCGTGCTCTCCCCCGGGCTCCACCACCTGGAGGCGGCGAGCGAGGCGGTGTGCGGCGGGGCCTGGGGCCGGGCGGCCGCCCGGGCCGGCGAGGCCGTCCGGCAGGCGCTGGACCTCGAGCACTGGAGCGCCTTCGGGCGCTCCTTCGCCGCCCTCTCCGGGCTGCTGCGCCGGGCGGCCTCGGGGGAGGGGGCCCCGGCCTCGATCGCGGTCCTCTCCGGCGACGTGCACCACGGCTACCTGGCGGCCCTGGACCTCGGCCCCGGCGCGAGGAGCCCCGCCTACCAGGCCGTCGGCTCCCCCATCCGCAACCCCCTCGGGCTGCCCGAGCGCCTGGCCCTGCGCGCCGCCTGGACCCGCGCCGGCGCCGCCCTGGGCCGGGGCATCGCCCGCCTCGCCGGGGTGGGCGAGCCGCCGGTGGGCTGGCGCCTCCTGCACCAAAGCCCCTGGTTCGACAACCACATCTCCACCCTGAGCTTCGAGGGCCGCAGGGCCACCCTGCTCGTGGAGAAGACCACCCCGGAGGACGGGAAGCCCCCCAAGCTTCTCCCCATCCTCGAGCGCCGCCTGGCCTGAGGGCGGCCGAGGCCCCGTGTAAACTCCCGGGTGTCGTTGCCGGCGGAGCGGAGGGAGAGACACTATATGCGTCGCATCTCGCCCAAGGACACGAAGACCGAGCGCGGCCCCGGCGAGTGGTTCACCGGGGAGGTGTGGATGGACCCCTCGCCGCCCCGCACCCCGGAGGCCGGCGTCTTCCGGGTGCTCTTCGCCCCTGGGGCCCGCACCAACTGGCACACCCACCCGGAGGGGCAGGTGCTCTACGTGGTCAGCGGCCGGGGGCTGGCCCAGGCCGAGGGCGGCCCCGTGGTGGAGATGGGCCCCGGCGACGTCGTCACCTTCGCCCCGGGCGAGAAGCACTGGCACGGCGCCGCCCCCGACTCCTGCATGCTGCACGTGGCCATAAACCCGGCCGCGAGCACCGACGGCGGCACCGAGTGGCTGGAGCCGGTCGGCGACGAGGAGTACCCCGGCTGAGAGGGCGCCGCCGTACCGAAATCTCCTTAACCCACGCTTAACAAACCATCGTTGAGCGGCGCCCCGCCGTCTGATACTTTTATTTCCTGCAAAGGGGAAACCGGAACCGGTGGGGAAAGGGAAAGGAGGTCTTGCGTCTGGCCGATCGTCCGCTCGTCGCCGCACGGCAGGCCTTGTAGTGGGGTCGGGACTGCCCGCCCGAAGAGGCGGGCGGTTCGTTCGTTGGAAGGAGGGGCATCATGAGAGCCGTAGTGTACAAGGGCCCGTTCGAGGTAGCCGTAGAGAACGTCGAGGACCCGAAGATCCAGGACCCCAACGACGTGGTGGTGAGGATCACCTCGACCTGTATCTGCGGCAGCGACCTGCACATGTACGAGGGCCGCACCGCGGCGGAGCCGGGCATCGTCTTCGGGCACGAGAACCTGGGCATCGTGGAGGAGGTGGGGCCGGGCGTCGTCTCGCTGCGCCAGGGCGACCGCGTGGTGATGCCCTTCAACGTGGCCTGCGGGTTCTGCAAGAACTGCCAGCGGGGCTACACCGGCTTCTGCCTGACGGTGAACCAGGGGTTCGCCGGCGGGGCCTACGGCTACGTGGCGATGGGGCCCTACACCGGCGGCCAGGCCGAGTACCTGCGGGTGCCCTTCGCGGACTTCAACTGCCTGAAGCTGCCCGAGGGGGACGAGCACGAGGCGGACTTCGCCCTGCTCGCGGACATCTTCCCCACCGGCTACCACGGCACCGAGCTGGCCGACGTGCAGCCCGGGGAGACGGTCGCGGTCTTCGGCGCCGGCCCCGTGGGCCTGATGGCGGCGTACAGCGCCATGATCCGGGGCGCCGAGCGGGTCTTCGTGGTCGACCGGGTCAAGGAGCGGCTGGACAAGGCCGAGGAGATCGGCTGCATCCCGGTGAACTTCGACGAGGTCGACCCGGTGGAGTACATAAAGGAGCAGACGCCGGGCAACCGCCTCTCCACGCTGTCGGTGGACAACGACGCCAACCGGGGAGCGGACAAGGGCATCGACGCGGTCGGCTACCAGGCGCACGTCCGCGGCGGCGAGCGGGAGGAGCCCGCGATCGTGCTGAACACCCTGATCGAGTGCGTCCGCCCGACGGGGGCCCTGGGGGTTCCCGGCCTCTACGTCCCCTCCGACCCGGGGGCCCCGGACGACGCCTCGAAGAAGGGCCAGCTTCTGGTCTCCATCGGGCGGATGTTCGAGAAGGGCCTGAGGATGGGCACGGGCCAGTGCAACGTCAAGCGCTACAACGCCTACCTGCGCGACCTGATCATCGCCGGCCGCGCCAGGCCCTCCTTCGTGGTCTCCCACGAGGTGCCGCTCGACCAGGCCCCCGAGGCCTACGAGAAGTTCGACAAGCGGATAGAGGGCTACACCAAGGTCATCCTCAAGCCGTAGAGGCGAGCCCTCCGGCGCGAAAACGGGGGCGGCGCCCGCCTCTCCTTGCGGGCGCCGCCCTCTTTTGGTGTACACTTCCGCTCCACAGGGAGCGTGAGAGAGCCATCTTCAGGATAAGGATACTCAGGACCGTTCGCGACCTCGGCGGCAACCTCTACCCGGAGGGCTCCGTGGTGGAGGCCAGGTTCGCCCGGGACGGGGTGGCCGAGGTGCTGGGGGCCCAGTACCTGCCGCTCGGCCCCGGGGAGTGGGAGCTCGCGCTCTCCGAGGAGGATCTGGAGCGCCTGCTGGAGGGTTAGGGCCTTTGATCCATACGCCTTTCCGGTTTATCATGCTCTAGAGGGGCTTTCGTCGCGCGTCGGGGAGGAGGCTGGCTTGGCAAGGAGCACCAAGAAGAACATGGAGAAGGTCAGGAAGGGCTGGGACCCCTCGCTGTGGGCGGGGCTGAAGCCCTTCGGCATCGGGGAGGAGCGGCCCAACAACTACGCCGAGATCCTGCGGGCCGTCTGGGAGAACAAGGACGAGGCGCTCTACGCCTGGAGGATCCTCTCGCGGGGGGTATGCGACGGGTGCGCCCTCGGGGTGGCCGGGCTGCACGACTGGACCATGGACGGGGTGCACCTGTGCAACATAAGGCTCCGGCTGCTGCGGCTCAACACCATGCCCGCGCTGGACACCCGGCTACTCGCCGACCTCGCCTCGCTCAAGCAGAAAAAGAGCGCCGAACTCAAGGAGCTGGGGAGGCTGCCCTACCCCATGATCCGCCGCCGCGGCGAGCGGGGCTTCACCAGGATCAGCTGGGAGCGGGCGCTGGACGAGATCGCCGGCAGGATCCGGGCCACCTCCCCCCGGCGCACCGGCTACTACATGACCAGCCGCGGCGAGCCCAACGAGAACTACTACGTGGCCCAGAAGGCCGTCAGGGCCATGGGCACCAACTCCATAGACAACGCCGCGCGCATCTGCCACTCCCCCAGCACCGTCTCCCTCAAGGCCACCATCGGCGCCGGGGCCACCACCTGCTCCTACTCCGACTGGATCGGGACCGACCTCCTGGTCTTCATCGGGTCCAACCCGGCCAACAACCAGCCGGTCACCACCAAGTACATGTACTACGCCAAAAAGGCCGGGACCAAGATCGCCGTCATAAACTCCTACCGGGAGCCCGGGATGGAGCGCTACTGGATCCCCTCCAACCTCGAGAGCGCCCTGTTCGGGACCAAGATCTCCGACCGCACCTTCCTGGTCAACGTCGGCGGAGACGTGGCGTTCCTCAACGGGACGCTCAAGCACATGATCGAGAACGGGTGGCTGGACCGCGGCTTCATCGAGCGGCACACGGCGGGCTTCAAGCAGATGCGGGCCGCCCTGGAGGAGCAGAGCTGGGAGGATCTTGAGCGGCTCTCCGGCGCCAGCCGGGAGGAGATGCGCGAGTTCGCCAGGATGGTCGGCGAGGCCAGCACCGCCGTCTTCGTCTGGAGCATGGGGATAACCCAGCACGAGTTCGGCGAGGACAACGTGCGGGCGATCATCAACCTCGGGCTCACCAAGGGGTTCGTAGGCCGGGACAACTGCGGGCTGATGCCCATCCGGGGCCACTCCGGGGTGCAGGGCGGGGCCGAGATGGGCGCCTACTCCACCGCCTTCCCCGGCGGGCTGCCCGTAAACCCGGAGAACGCCCGGAAGCTCGGCGAGCTCTACGGCTTCGAGGTCCCCTCCGAGCCCGGGCTCACCACCCCCCGGATGATAGACGCCGCCCACGACGGCGAGCTGGACGTGCTCGTCTCGCTGGGGGGCAACTTCCTGGAGGTGCTCCCCGACCCGGACTACGTGCGGGAGGCGCTCGCGCGGGTGCCGCTGCGGGTGCACGTGGACATCGTGCTCTCCAACCAGATGCTCATAGACCCGGCGGACACCGTGATCCTGCTGCCGGCGGCCACCCGTTACGAGATACCCGGCGGCGTCACCCAGACCTCCACGGAGCGCAGGATCATGTACAGCCCCGAGATACCGGGGCGGCGCATCGGGGAGGCCCGGCCGGAGTGGGAGATCTTCATGGAGCTCGCCAAGCGCGTCCGGCCGGAGCTCGCCGACAAACTCCACTTCGACGGCACCCAGGAGATCCGGGAGGAGATAGCCCGCGTCGTGCCCATGTACGACGGCATCCAGCACCTCCGCAAGAGCGGGGATCAGGTCCAGTACGGCGGGCCGCACCTGTGCGCCGGCTGGAAGTTCGACACCCCCGACGGCAAGGCCCACTTCTCGGCCATAGCGCTGCCCGAGACCGGGATCCCCGAGGGGATGTTCGTGGTGACCACCCGCCGGGGAAAGCAGTTCAACAGCATGATCCACGAGGAGAAGGACGCGCTCACCGGCGCGGTCCGCGAGGCGGTGCTCATGAGTGAGGAGGACGCGCGCGGGCTGGGCCTCGCCAACGGCGAGCGGGTGGTGCTCAGGAGCGAGGCCGGCGAGTTCGAGGGGAGGGTGCACATCGCCCCCATAAAGCCCCGCACGCTGCAGGTGCACTGGCCGGAGGGTAACGTGCTCATCGACCGCAGGCACCGCTCGGCGGTCGCCGACATACCGGACTACAACGCGCTCGTGCGCGTGGAGCGCGCCGGCGAGAGGGAGCCGGCGGCGGTCTAGGTCATGGACGTAAAGCCCCGCCGCAAGGGCAGCAAGACAAAGACCCGCCTGCGGGCCGTCGAGGACGGGGTCGCCCGGCTGCGATCGGACACCCTGGCGACCGAGGAGCCGCTGGAGGTCCGGCTGATCTCCGGCGGCGAGAGGCAGACCGTGGCGGTGACCATGCGCACCCCCGGCGCAGACTTCGAGCTCGCCGCGGGCTTTCTCTTCGGGGAGGGGATAATCTCCTCCCGGGAGGACATCCGCAGGATCAGCTACTGCACCGACCCGGAGGTAGACGCCGAGCAGCTCTACAACATCGTCAACGTTGAGCTGCGCCCGGGGTTGGGCTACGACCCGCGCCAGCTGGAGCGCCACTTCTACACCACGAGCGCCTGCGGCGTGTGCGGCAAGGCCAGCCTGGACCAGCTGGAGCTGCGCGGGTGCCCGGTGCTCCCGCCCGGCCCCGAGGTCGCCCCCGAGACGCTGTACGCCCTGCCGGAGAAGCTCAGGGAGGCCCAGGGCCTGTTCGAGGCGACCGGCGGGCTGCACGCGGCCGCGCTCTTCGACCCGCAAGGAGAGCTGCTCGCCCTCAGGGAGGACGTGGGGCGACACAACGCCACCGACAAGCTCGTCGGCTGGGCGCTGCTGGAGGGAAAACTCCCGCTCTCAGGCCACATCGCGATGGTCAGCGGTCGCTCCAGCTTCGAGATCATGCAGAAATGCCTCATGGCCGGGGTCCCCGTGGTGTGCGCCGTCTCCGCGCCGAGCAGCCTCGCCGTGGAGGTGGCCCGCAGGTTCGGGATGACGCTCGTGGGCTTCCTGCGCGACAGGAGGTTCAACGTGTACGCCGGCGCCGAGAGGATCGCCGCCGGGGGCAAGGGCGGAGCCTAGAGACAGAGAAAACACGCGCGGGCGAGAAGCCGTCGGAAGACGCGCAGAAGACCCGAAAAACCCAGGAAAGGCACATAGAACCCCCGGATCGGGGACATAGAAGAACACTATGCCTCTTCGGCATACATATATGCTTGACCGTCTGCGACGTTTGAGGGTATAGTACCGGGACAGGTTGCAAAGCCGCCTCTTCTTCTTTGGGGGACCTCCGGAGACGACGAGGTGAGAGAGGGAGGAGAAGAAAGAAGCATGGAAGGGGGTGTCTCTTCTTGAGCAGGGAAGAGGAATGGGTTCGCGTCGAGAGGACGCAGGCCTTCAAGGAGCTAATGCGTCAGAAAAAAGCCTTCATAATCCCGGCCACGATATTCTTCGTGATCTTCTACTTCGGGCTTCCGGTGCTGACGGGCTTCACCACCCTGCTAGACGCGCAGGTGATAGGCTCGATCAGCCTGGCATACCTGTATGCCTTCGCGCAGTTCGCGATGACCTGGATCCTGATGCACCTGTACCTCAGCCGAGCCAACCGGTGGGACGAGCTGGTTGACAGGGCCCGCCGCCAGGCCGCCGAAGGGGAGGTCTCCTGACGATGAGCGACCGGGCGATAGCGACCATCTTCTTCGTCCTCATCATAGTGCTCACCCTCGGGATAACCGCCTGGGCCGCCCGCCGCAACAAGGACACCGCCCACCACTACGTCGCCGGCGGCGAGATAAAGGGCTGGCAGAACGGGCTCGCCATCTCCGGCGACTACCTCTCGGCGGCCAGCTTTCTCGGGATAGCCGGTTCGATCGCGTTGACGGGGTTCTCCGGCTTCTACCTCTCGATCGGATTCCTGGTTGCTTATCTGGTGGTGCTGCTGCTCGTCGCCGAGCCCCTGAGGAACCTCGGCAAGTACACCTTCGCCGACATGCTAGCGGCCCGCTTCAACCTGCGCAGCGTCCGTTCGGCGGCGGCGCTCTCCACCATCGCCATAAGCACCTTCTACATGATCGCCCAGATGGTGGGCGCTGGGGCGCTCATAGAGCTTCTGCTCGGGCTCCCCTACGTGGCCTCGGTCGTGATCATCGGGGTGCTGATGACCATCTACATCGCGGCCGGGGGCATGGTGGCGACCACCTGGATCCAGATCGTCAAGGCGGTCCTGCTGATCTCCGGAACCCTTGCCCTGAGCATCGCCGTGCTCGCACAGTTCGGCTTCAACCCGGTGGCCATCTTCAACCGGGTGGAGGCAGAGCTGGGGCCGGAGATGGTCCTCCCGCCGCCCCCGGAGGGCTTCGTCTCCGGCATAGACGTCGTCTCGCTCAACATCGCGCTCGTCTTCGGCACCGCCGGGCTGCCGCACATCCTCATGCGGTTCCTCACCGTCCCGGACGCTAAGACGGCCCGCAACTCCATCATCGTCGCCACCTGGATCATAGGGCTCTTCTACCTGATGACCCCGATTATGGGCTACGGCGCGGCCCTGCTGGTGGGCCAGGACGTCATCGCCGAGCAGAACCCCGCCGGCAACACCGCGGCCCCGCAGCTCGCCGGAGAGCTCGGCGGCCCCATCTTCCTGGCCTTTATCTCGGCGGTGGCCTTCGCCACCATCGTGGCGGTGGTGGCCGGGCTCGTGATCGCGGCCTCCAGCGCCTTCGCCCACGACTTCTACACCAACGTCATCCGGGGCGGCGAGGCGAGCGAGCAGGAGCAGTTCCGCGCGGCCCGCATCGCGGCCGTCGCCGTCTCCCTGGGCGCGATGTTCCTCGCCATCTTCGCCCGCGACTTCAACGTGGCGTTCCTGGTCGCCCTGGCCTTCGCGGTCGCCGCCAGCGCCAACGTTCCGACCATCCTGTTCACGATCTTCTGGCGCAGGTTCAACACGGCGGGCGCCATCGCGGGCATCCTCACGGGGCTGTTCTCGTGCATCGTCCTGATCATTCTCAGCCCCAACATCCTCGACGTCTTCCCGCTGGCCAACCCGGCGATCATCTCCATGCCGCTGGGCTTCGCCGCCTGCTACCTGGGCACGATCCTCACCGGCGAGGCCGCGGAGCGCGAGATGGCCGAGGGCAAGCAGATCTCTTACGACGAGATCTACGTCCGCGCCAACACCGGCATAACCCGCGTGGAGGAGGAGCTGCGCGAGGCCGCAGCGGCCGAGGAACCGCGGACCACCTAGGAAGGGCACCCGCAAAGAGAAGGGGCCCCGCCCGAGGGCGGGGCCCCTTCTCCCGCCTTTGCCGCTAGCCCTCCAGGCGGGCGCTCACGCTGATGTCCACGTTGCCGCGCAGGGCGTTGCTGACCGGGCAGCCCTGCTCGGCCTGCTCCACGGCGCTGCGGAAGCCCTCTTCGTCGAGCCCGGGGACCCGCCCCCTCACGTCGAGCTGCATCCGGGAGATCCTGAAACCCCCGTCGGCCTCCTCGAAGGTGGAGGTGGCGCTGACCTCCAGGCGCTCCGGGGGGTTGCCCCCCTCGCCGAGCACGAAGGAGAGGGCCATGGCGAAGCACGAGGCGTGGGCCGCCGCGATCAGTTCCTCGGGGCTGGTCTTCCCGTCCGGCTTCTCGGTGCGCGACGCCCAGGTGACCGGCATCTCGCCGAAGGCGCCGCTGCCCACCGTGAACCTGCCGCTGCCCTGAACGAGGTTCCCTTCCCAGACCGCCTCCGCCCTGCGCTCCGCAGCCATCTCTCTACCCCTCCTCTCTCCGGCCGATCACGACAAACGCCTCCTCCCCATGCTACAGCACGGAGCCGCGGAACGCATGCGCTAGCGCTCCCCGGCGGCCTCCTCCAGCTTGCTCCGGTAGGGCTGCGGCTCCGCCCGTATGCCCCCGCTCTCCGTTATCCTCCCCGCGAACAGGAAGGCGGTCTGGCGCAGGGAGGCCTCGAGGTCGAACGGGTGGAGCGCGGAGGTGGCGTCTTTGGGGATCACCACGTTGTACCAGCGCAGCGCCGCGCTCGCCGCGGTGTAGTGGACGCAGATGCTCGCCACGGTGCCGCAGATCACCAGGGTGTCCACCCCCCAGACCCGGAGGAAGTGGTCGAGGTGCGTGCCGTAGAAGGCGTCGTAGCGCACCTTGCGGATGACGAGCTCGTCCTCGCGGGGCGCGAGCTCGTCCACGATCCGCCAGCCCCACGTCCCCTCCCGGCAGTGCTCGCCCCAGATCTCCCACTCCGGATCGCCCTCGGAGTGCGTGTCCTGGGTGAAGACGACCTTCATCCCGGACCCGCGGGCGAGCTCGAGGAGCCTCCTTATGGCGGGGATGGTCGCCCCGGCGTCCGGCACGACGAGCGAGCCGCCCTCCTTGACGAAGTCGTTCTGCATGTCCACGACGACGAGCGCCGTGCGCGCCGGGTCTACACGGATCTCCTCGTGAACCTCGTACTCCGGAACCTCTACCGTGCGGGCCATGCCGCTCCTCCTTCTCTCCCGACAGCCCGCAATATATTCTACCGCCCGGCCAGCCGCTGCTCCCCGACCCCGGCCCGGTCCTGCCGGACGAACGCGGGACCGCGGGCGGCGACGGCGTCTTCCGCCGCCCGCTGGAGCCCCGGGCCTCGACCACGAAGGGGGCGCGGGTGTAGACGCGGGCGCCGGGCTGGCTGGCGGCGACTGTCGCCTCCCGGGAGGGGCTGGTGTCCACGCCGTCGCCGCCGGAGCCTATGGAGTGCCGGCGAACTCCACCCCCACCGCCCCGAGCCGGGGTCGCCGGCAAAACCCTCTGCGGCGCGGAAGGGGGCGCAGGAGGGCAGCTTGAAAGACGGCTAGCGGCCGGCCCCGAGCACCCGCCGCGCGGCCTCCAGCGCCACCCTCCTGACCAGCCCGGGGTCCGCCTCCGGAAAGAAGACCACCGGCGACCTCAGAGCCCCCAGGGCGCACTCGGCCCGCATCTCCTCCTCCAGCGTCGAGCCGGGCCCGGCGAGCGCCGCCCGCAGCCGCAGGTTCAGAGCGCAGACCCGCTCCCCGATCCGGGGCCGGTTCAGGATCGCCAGATCGGTCGCCAGCAGCACCGTCAGTCGGCGGTTGCGGAGTATGATCTCCAGGTACCCCTCGAGCAGCCCCTCCCTACCAGGCCTCCTCTCCAGCAGCGCCTCCACCTCGCCAAAGACGGGCCCGAAGAGGGCCTCCAGGATGTCGTCCTTGTGCGGGAAGTGGTGCACGATCCCCGGCTTGCTCAGCCCCACCTCCTCGGCGATGGCGCTGAGCGGCGTCCCCTCGTAGCCCCGCTCCGAGAACATCCCGAGGGCCGCCTCCAGGATCTGCGCCCGCCGGGAGGCAGATAACCGCCGCGCCAAAACAACCTCCTCTCTCCGACCCAAAGCCGCCCGCACAGGCCCGAAAGAATACACTTTTTCAGACCTTTTGCGCCTTGACACGCGACCTCGCAACACAACATACTTCTACCGCACGTACGGTAGGCAGGGTCAGGACCAGACGGCGCCGGGCGTGCCGCGTTCCAGGGTCCGTCGGGCCTCTGGGCGCGGCTCTCGCCCTTTGCCGTCCTGTTTTCCTGATCCCGGTAGAAGGAGGATGCATGGGGGCAGCGATGGACAACGCGAGGCTGAAACGGCACCTGGCCGTATGGGCCGGGCTCCTGCTCGGGATGGCGCTCGTCGTGCTGGCGGGGGCGGGCGAGGGCGAGGCCGCCACGCAGCTGAAGGGCTCCTTCCGGGGCAACGCCTACGGCACCTACGCCAACGCCCAGGCCGGCCCGGTCGCGGCGACGCTCGGGCGCTCGGCCTTCATACCGTGCCCGTGCAACGGGACCGGGGGCAAGACCCTCTCCAACTCCGTCGACTCGCTCGACGCCGGAGAGGTGCTCAGGGCCGGGGCGCTGCGCAGCACCGTCTTCACCAGGAAGACCTCCACCTCGGCCCAGGTCAGGAACACCTCCACGGTGAGCGGGCTCAACCTGCTGGACGGCCTCATCACCGCCGACGCCGTGAAGGCCGTGGCCAACACCACGGCGGACGCCAGGAGGATACGGAGCTCGGCGGCGGGCTCCTCGTTCGTCGACCTCAGGGTCGACGGCCGGCGCGTCGCCGACGTCTCGCCGAACACCAGGATAGACCTCCCCGGCCTCGGGTACGTCATCCTCAAGAACGTGGTGCCCGGCGGCAACGGCAGGAGCCTCGGCAAGGTGACGGTGGAGATGATCACCGTCGTCGTCACCCGGGAGAACGACTTCGGCCTGCCGGTGGGCGCCAGGATCGTGGTGGCCCACGCCTACAGCGGCTTCTCCCGCAACCAGCCGGAGGTCATCGTCGGCGGCCAGGCCTACGCCGCGACCGCCAACGCCGCCGTCGGCGACAGCCTCCAGAACCGCATCGGCAAGGCCGCCTTCGTGGTCATCGGGTGCGAGGGGACGGGCGGCAAGGTCCGCACCAACAACGTGCAGGCCCTGAGCGTGGGCGACGTCCTCTCCATCGGCACCGGCAGGACGACCGCCTTCGGCGGCCGGCGCGACTCCGGCACCGTCGCCAGGACCACCGCCACGGTCCAGGATCTCAGACTGCTGAAGATCACGAATCTCACAAATAGGCCCCCAATAGACAACTACTTAATCACCGCCGACGCCGTGAAGGCCGTGGCCCAGGACACCTTCAGGAACGGCCGCAGGACAAGCTCCACCCAGGGTACCGAGTTCGCCCGGCTGCGGGTCGCGGGCCTTCCGGTGTCCGTAGACGTCAGGCCCAACACGCGCCTGGATCTCCCCGGCATCGGCTACGTGGTGGTGAACGAGCAGAAGATACCCGCCGCGAACTCCGACGCCAGGACCCAGGTCAACGGTTTGCGGGTGGTCGTCACCCGCAACAACCCGCTCGGGCTGCCGGTGGGCGCCCAGATCGTCGTGGCCCACGCCGACAGCCGGGTCGCCCGCTTCTAGAAGGGACCGGCCCCGGGGAGGGGGCGGCCGGAAGGCCGCCCCTCAGCCCTTCTTCCCGCGGCGGAGCGCCGGGAGCACCTCGCCGACCACGAGGGCCGAGAGGATCAGGGCCGCCCCCGCGAGCTGCACCGGGTTGAGCCTGTCCCCGGCGAGCCAGTAGCCGAAAAGGGCGGCGAAGACCGGCTCCATCGTCAGGATCACGGCGGCCCGGGCCGCGCTTATGCGCTGCTGGACGGCGGTCTGCACCCAGAAGGCCCCGGCGGAGGCCACCAGGCCGGTGAGGGCGATAGCGGGCCAGACGCCGGGGGGCGGCGCGAAGACGGGCTCGAAGAGCGGCCACATCGCCCAGAACAGCGCCGCCATGGAGAGCATCTGGGCGAAGGCCAGCGCGCCGGCGTCGTGCTCGCGGGCGTAGCGGGAGAGCAGGGCGATGTGCGCCCCCAGCGCCGCCGCGCAGCCCAGGGTGAGCGCGTCGCCCACCCTCACCCCGGAGGGGCTCTGGCCCGCGAGCAGCACCATGCCCAGCAGGCTGAGGCCCACGGCCAGCATCACCCGCCGGGAGAGCAGCTCCCCGAACAGCGCCCGGGCGGCGAGCGGGGCGAAGACCACGAACAGGCCCGTGATCAGGCCGGAGTTGGTCGGCGTGGTGTAGAGCAGCCCGAGCGTCTGGAACAGGTAGCCGGCCGCCAGCACGAGCCCGATGCCGCCGCCCACCAGCAGGGTCTTGAGCTTCGCGCCGGAGAGCAGGACCGGCGCGAGCGCAAGGGCGGCCAGCGAGAACCGGAGCGCGAGGAAGCCCAGGACGCCGAAGGCGTTTATGGCGTCCTGCACCACCACGAACGTCCAGCCCCACACCGCCGTGACCCCGACGAGCAGGAGGGTGTAGATGAGCCGCACGGTCGCAGAGTTTACTCGACTCACAACCTCCCGGAAACGTCGGCGCGGGCGAAGCGCGGGTCTTCGGCGCGGAAGGAGTCCGGGTTGGTGCCGCGCGCGAGCGCCAGATGGTACGCGAAGAGCTGGAGCGGCACCAGGCAGGCGAGCGCCGAGAAGGGCTCCGGGACCTCGCGCACGGCGAGCGACGACGCGCCGCCCGGTATCCCGGCGGTGCCGTCGGAGACGACGAGGCTCGGCGCGCCGACCTCGCCCGCGAGGTCGGCGACCTCCAGGGTGCGTCCCTGCGCCGCCCCCGAGGGCGCGACGAGCACGAAGAGGTCCTCGGCCTCGACGCACTGGAACGGCCCGTGCAGCATCGTCTCGGTCGGCATCCCCTCGGCCTGGAGGTAGGAGGTCTCCTTGATCTTGAGCGCCGTCTCCTCGGCCGTAACCGCGCTCGGGCCGCCGCCTGCGAGCCAGATCCTGCGCCGCCCCACGTGCTCCCCGGCCAGCGCGCGGGCCTCGTCCTCCGTGCCGAGCGCCTCCCGCAACGCCGCCGGTATCTCCTCGCGCAGGAAGCCCATCTCCAGGGTCTCAGAGCCGGTCCTCAGCCGCCCCGCGAGCGCGGCGAGGAGCGCGAGCACGGCCACCGCGCTCGTGTAGCTGACGGTGTGGGCCGACGACCGCTCCTGCGGGACCGTCTCGAACACGGCGTCGGTCTCCACGGACACGGTCGCCCCTTCGCCGGTGACGAGGGCCGTCCGGCTGCCGGCCTCCCGGGCTCGCCTCAGGGCCGCGGCCGTATAGCGCTTGGAGCCGCGGTGGCTGACGGCGACGACGCAATCCCGGGCCGTCACCTCTGGCCCGTAGAGCGCGAAGTCGAAGGAGTGGACGGCCCGCGCGTCGAGGCCGCCGCCGTAGGCGCGGAAGAGATGCTCCCCGACGCGCGCGGCGTGGTGCGAGGTCCCGATGCCGACGAGAAACAGCCTCTCGCACGCGGCGGCCTCCGCGGCGAACCGCTCCGCGAGTGCATCGCTGCGCTCCAAGACTCGGGCGAAGGCTTCAGGTTGCGTATGTATCGAATCGTGCATGTGAAACGGGTGCCGCGTGCGCCTCTCACCGGCCTGCGCGCCCACCCGGTTACCTCTGTTCTTTCCCTGCCGCATCGGCTCTTCCTCCTCGGTCGTAGCGCCAGCCCGCCGCAGTCGGGGCAGGAGATCATCCCCTCAGCACACCTTTCAGTGCGACTTCCACCCTCACGGCCCCAACCTAACGGCACATTGGCCTTTACGCAAGATCCACTTTCGACTATCTTATTGAGGCCAATTGCGGGAAGGAGGGAGATGGCCGGGAGATCGGGGTCCGTACTGCTCTGGGTCTCGGTGGACCGGTCGTCGGCGGTACCGCTGCACCGGCAGCTCTACGAGGGGTTGCGGGGGGCGATCCTGGGCGGCAGGCTCTCCCCGGGGGCGCGACTTCCCTCGACGCGGGAGCTCGCCGCCGGGCTCGGGGTCTCGCGCAACACGGCGACGAGTGCCTACGTGCAGCTCCTGGCCGAGGGATATCTGGAGGGCAGGGTCGGCTCCGGCACCTACGTCGCCCGCTCGCTGCCCGACGACCTGCTCCGCGCCCGCCCCGGACCGGGGCGCGAGGCCGCCGGCGCGGGGGCGGAACGGGCGCTCTCCCGGCGCGGGGGGCTCCTGGCGGCGACGCCGACGACCACCGCCAGGGACGCCGGGGCGCCGCGCGCCTTCCGGCCGGGGGTTCCGGCGCTGGACAGGTTCCCTTTCGAGCTGTGGCGGCGGCTGGCGAGCAGGTTCTGGCGGAGGCCGCCGCCGGGCCTGCTAGGGTACGGGGATCCGGCGGGGTACGCGCCGCTGAGGGCGGAGATCTCCGCGTACCTCCGGGCGGCGCGGGCGGTGCGGTGCTCGCCGGAGCAGGTCATCGTCGTCTCCGGCTCGCAGCAGGCGCTCGACCTCGCCGCGCGGGTGCTGCTGGACCCCGGGGACGCGGCGTGGGTAGAGGATCCAGGCTACATGGGCGCCCGGGCGGCGCTGCTCGGCGCGGGGGCGCGCCTCGTGCCCGTGCCCGTGGACGGGGAGGGCCTCGACGTGGCCGCCGGCGCGAGGCTCGGTCCCGACGCCAGGCTGGTCCACGTCACGCCCTCGCACCAGTACCCGCTCGGGGCCACGATGAGCCTCGCCCGGAGGCTGGAGCTCCTCAGGTGGGCGAGCCGGACGGGGGCGTGGGTCCTCGAGGACGACTACGACTCCGAGTACCGCTACGCAGGGAGGCCGCTCGAAGCCCTCCAGGGCCTCGACGCGGAGGGGCGCGTGATCTACGTCGGCACCTTCTCCAAGGTGCTCTTCCCCTCGCTCCGGCTCGGCTACCTCGTGCTGCCGCCCGACCTCGTGGACGCCTTCGCCGCCGCCCGCGAGCTCACCGACCGCCACCCTCCGGGGCCGGATCAGGGCGTGCTGGCACAGTTCATCGCCGGGGGCCACTTCGAGCGCCACCTGCGCCGGATGCGCAGGCTCTACGCCGAGCGGCAGAAGGCGCTCGTCGAGGCCGCCCGCAGGCACCTCGCCGGCGGGCTGGAGGTGCTGCCGGCCGAGTCCGGCATGCACCTGGTCGGCCGACTCCCGGAAGGCACGGACGACCGCGAGGTCTCCCGTCGGGCCGCCGCCCTGGGCGTCGAAGCGCCGCCGGTCTCCGCCTTCGCAAGCGGAGCCTGCCGCACCCCGGGCCTCGTCCTCGGCTACGCCGCCTTCGGGCGAGACGAGATAGAAGAAGGGGTAAAGAGGCTCCGGGCGGCCCTCGACGGGCCCGGGTGACGGGCGGCAGCGGAGCCCCCGGCGTTCAGTTCTCACGCAATGGGTACTTAATCTGACTGAGAAGCCACGAGGAGGGATGGAGCCGTGTCGGAACGCAGCAACCCCGGCGTAACGATGTCTTACAGAGAGATGGGCGCGGGAGCGGAAGACCCGGTGATCCTCCTGCATGCCTTCCCGCTGAACGGGAGGATGTGGGAGCCGCAGGTCGCGGCGCTCGCCGGCGAGCGCCGGGTGATAACCCCCGACTACCCGGGGTTCGGGCGCGCCCCCCGCACCCCGGCGCAGCCCGACGTCCGCTACTACGCCGAGGAGGTGCGCTCGCTGCTGGACCGGCTGGAGCTGGAGCGGGTGGTGCTGGGCGGCCTCTCCATGGGCGGGTACGTGGCCTTCGAGTGCCTCAGGCTCTTCCCCGAGCGAATAGCGGCCCTCGTGCTCGCCGACACCCGGCCCGACCCGGACACCGAGGAGATGAAGGAGAGCCGCCGGGAGCTGGCCCGGCGCGTCGCCGAGGAGGGGGTGGGCGTGCTGGCGCAGACGCAGCCGCGGCGCCTGCTCTGCGAGCGGACGCTGGAGGAGCGTCCGGAGGTGGTGGAGCGGGTGAAGGGCATGATCCTGGAGAGCACCCCGGGCGGCGTGGTGGCCGCGCTGGGCGCGATGCGCGACCGGCCCGACTCCACCCCGCTGCTGGAGAGCATCCGGGTCCCCACCCTGATCATCGGGGGGGAGGAAGACGCGATCTCCACCCCGGAGACGATGGGCGAGATGGCGAAAAAGATCCCGCACTCCCGACACGTGGTGCTCCCCCGGGCGGGGCACCTCTCCAACCTGGAGAACCCGGAGGGCTTCAACGCGGCGCTCGGCGAGCTTCTGCGGTCTCTCTGAGGGGGTTCACCGGCGCGGAGGCTTCGGGTAAACTCCCTGCCTGTGACCCGGATCGTCCATATCTCGGACCTGCACTTCGGCAAGCCCGCCGTCTACGAGCGGCTCGAGGCCCTGAGGGCCCTTCTGTCAGGGATGCGTCCCGCGGCGGTGGCCGTCTCCGGCGACCTGACCCAGCGCTGCGCCAACCGCGAGTTCGAGCAGGCCAGCTCCTACCTGCGGGAGCTGGAGAGGACCGCCCCATGCATCGTCGTGCCGGGCAACCACGACATCCGCTGGCTGGGCGCGGTGGCCCGCAACTTAGGTCTCGCCGGCCTCTTCCGCCGCAAGGCCCACGAGTTCAAGTACTCCCGCTACCGGCGCCACATCTGCGAGGAGCTCAACCCCTTCCTCGAGGTGCCCGGCGCCGTCATCGCCGGGCTCAACACCGCGCACGGCATCAGCCGCGGCTCCCTCACCCGGCGCCTGAGGGACCTCGGCGTGATCGGGCACGTCCGCCGGCAGGACGTGGAGCGCGTGCGCCGGCGGTTCGAGCAGGCCCCTCCCGGGGCCGCCAGGATCGTCATGATCCACCACAACCCCATAAAGGGCCAGCTCTCCGGCCGCCACGGCCTCTCCAACACCGGCTGGGCGCTCGAGACCCTCGCCGCGCTCGGGACCGAGCTGATCCTCTGCGGCCACGACCACCAGGAGGCGATCCACGCCACGGAGCGCACCTCCCCCGGGCTGGTCATCTCCACCGCGGGCACGATCTCCAACCGGGTGCGCCCGGGCCGCTCCTCCAGCTTCAACCTCGTGGATATCGGGGAGGAGAGCCTCCGGATCGTCACCTACACCTGGAACAACACCGCAAAGGACTTCCTCCCCTCCACCGAAAGGCTCTTCCCTCGCCCCCAGAGAACCGGGCGGTATAATCTGGGCTCGATGCAAGATGATGGAAGGGATCTGGGCCATGTGGAGCAGACTGACCCGCGGCGGTGACGGCCTCCCCCGCGAGAAGGTGGACGCCGTCGTCCGACTCATAGACCAGTACCTGGCCGAAGAGGCCACCCTCCGCAATTTGCAGTCCGACAAACAGACCATACACCCCCGCGATCTCCCGCCCGCCAAACGGGAAGCCCTCATCCGGGAGATCTTCGAGATCCTCCGCGATACCAAGAAGTAGCCGCCCCGGCCGGGCACCGTTTCCCCCGCCCTCTTGTATAGGGTAGGGGGGTATAGTATATTGGGACCGACTTCGGCGAGGCAGGAGGCTTCCATGGGCGAGGGCGCGAGAAGGACGTCTTTCCGGGTGACCGGCATGAGCTGCGCGGCCTGCGCGAGCCGGGTGCAGAAGGCGCTCGGGCGGGTGCCGGGCGTGGTGGAGGCGAACGTCAACCTGGCGACCGAGCGGGCCACGGTGGAGCACGGTCCCGAGGCGGGGATGGAGGAGCTGCGGCGGGCCGTGGAGAAGGCCGGGTACGGGGTGGCCCTCGAGGAGGATACCGGGGAGGGGAGGGAGCGGGAGTACCGGGGGCTGAGGCGGGATCTTCTCGTGGCCGGGGCGTTCACGGCGCTCATCGTGCTCGGGAGCCTGCCGCACATGCTCGGCCTCGCACCGCCGGTACCCATGGGGGTTCTCAACCTCGTGCTGCTCGCTCTGGCGACGCCGGTGCAGTTCTGGGCCGGGCGGCGGTTCTACCGGGGGGCCTGGAGCGCCCTGAGGCACGGCCAGGCCAACATGAACACGCTGGTCGCGCTGGGCACCAGCGCGGCCTACCTCTACAGCCTCGCGGCGACGCTCGCGCCGGGCCTGTTCGCGGGGCGGGCCGGGGTGTACTTCGACACCTCGGCGATCATCATAACGCTCGTCCTCCTGGGCAGGCTGCTCGAGGCGCGGGCGCGGGGGAGGACGAGCGAGGCCATAAAGAAGCTCGCCGGGATGCAGGCCCGGACCGCCCGCGTGGTGCGCGGCGGAGAGGAAGCCGACATCCCCGTAGAGGAGGTCGCGGTCGGGGACACCGTGGTGGTCAGGCCGGGGGAGAAGGTGCCGGTGGACGGCGTGGTGATCGCGGGCCGCTCCGCGGTGGACGAGGCCATGATCACGGGGGAGAGCGTACCGGCGGAGAAGGGTCCGGGGGACGAGGTCATCGGGGGCACCATCAACCGCACCGGCTCCTTCCGCTTGCGGGCCACCAGGGTCGGCAGGGACACGGCGCTCGCCCGGATCGTGCGCCTGGTCGAGGAGGCGCAGGGCTCCAAGGCCCCCATCCAGCGGCTCGCCGACAGGATCAGCGGCGTCTTCGTCCCCGTCGTGATGGTCGTCGCGGGGCTCACCTTCCTCATCTGGTGGGCCTTCGGGCCCGAGCCGGCGTTCACCCACGCCCTGCTCAACATGGTCGCGGTGCTCATCATCGCCTGCCCGTGCGCCATGGGGCTCGCGACCCCCACCTCCATAATGGTCGGCACCGGCAGGGGCGCCGAGCGCGGCATCCTCATAAAGGGCGGCGAGGCGCTGGAGGAGGCGCACAGGACCACGACCGTCGTGCTGGACAAGACCGGCACCCTCACCAAGGGCGAGCCGCGCCTCACCGACGTGGTCCCCGCCGGCGGGCTCGCCGGGGAGGAGCTTTTGCGGCTCGCCGCGGCCGCCGAGAGCGCCAGCGAGCACCCTCTGGGCGAGGCGGTGGTGGCCGGCGCGAGGGAGCGCGGCCTCGCCCTCCCCTCCCCCGAGGACTTCGAGGCCCCCACCGGGCTCGGCGTGCGGGCCACCGTCGAGGGCCGGACGGTGCTCGTCGGGAGCCGCAGCCTCATGCGGGAGAGCGGGGTGCAGGAGGACGGGCTCGCGCCGCGCGCCGAGGCCCTCTCCCGCGAGGGCAAGACCCCCATCCTCGTGGCGGTCGACGGCGAGCCGGCCGGGCTTCTGGCCGTCGCCGACACCATAAGGGAGGAGGCCGAAGAGGCCGTGGAGCTGCTCCACCGCATGGGGCTCGAGGTCGTGATGATGACCGGCGACAACCGCTTCGCGGCGGAGGCCGTGGCCGGAAGGCTCGGCATAGACCGGGTGCTCGCCGGGGTGATGCCCCAGGACAAGGCGGGCAAGGTCAGGGAGCTGCAGGAGGAGGGCAGAAAGGTCGCCATGGTGGGCGACGGCATCAACGACGCCCCGGCGCTCGCGCAGGCAGACGTCGGCATCGCCATAGGCACCGGTACGGACGTGGCGATGGAGGCCGCGGACATAACCCTCGTCGGGGGCGACGTACGGGGTGTGGCGCGGGCTATAAAGCTCTCCAAGGCCACCATCAGGAACATCCGCCAGAACCTCTTCTGGGCCTTCGCCTACAACGTGGCCCTCATCCCGGTAGCGGCGGGCGCGCTCTACCCCCTCTTCTCCGGCGGCACGGTGCCGGAGGCGCTGCGCCCCATCCTGGGCGAGTACGGGTTCCTCAACCCGGCGCTCGCAGCGGCGGCGATGGCGCTCTCGTCGGTGACGGTGGTGAGCAACGCGCTCAGGCTCCGGCGGGTGAGGCTCTAGGATGAGAGAGGAGGGCGGCGTGCGGCAGGGGCAGGCCCACGGGTATATAAAGGCGGACCACAAGGAGAATCTGCTGCTGCGGCTGCGCCGGATCGAGGGCCAGGTGCGGGGCGTGCAGGGGATGGTCGAGCGCGAGGAGTACTGTATAGACATCATCACCCAGATCTCCAGCCTCATCGCCGCCTCGGAGAGGGTGGCCGCGCTGGTGCTCAAGGACCACATGGAGCACTGCGTGCGGGCGGCAATAGAGGACGGGGAGCAGGCCGACAGGAAGATCGAGGAGCTGACCGCCGCCGTAGAGCGGTTCCTGAAGCTGGACAGGAGGTGAACTGCAGACCATGGAGAAGAGGATCACGCTGCGCGTGCCGGACATGAGCTGCGGCCACTGCAAGGCCGCCATCGAGGGCGAGCTCGGCAGGCTGCCCGTCGCGGAGGCCAGCGCCGACCCGCAGACCAAGGCCGTCGAGGTCGTCTACGACGAGGAGCGGGTGGACGAGCGGCAGATACGCGCCGCCATAGAGGAGGCCGGCTACACCGTCGAGGCCGGATGAGCGCGCTGGGGCAGTACGCGCTGCTGCTGGCCCTGGCCGCGGGGACGGCCGGGCTGGCGCTGAGCGTGTACGGGATCGCCCGGTCCCTGGGCGGAGCCCGCCGGGAGCCGGGGAAGGACGTGCCCGCAACGGCGGGGGAGCTGTCGCGGGAGCCGGTGTGGGCACGCTACCACGTCCGCTACTACGGGTACGCCCTGCTCTTCCTGGCCTTCGACATGGAGATGGCCTACATGTACCCCTGGGCCGTGGTGTACAGGCAGGAGGGCCTCGTCGCCCTGCTCGACATGGGGGTCTTCCTGGCGATCCTGTTCCTGGGCCTGCTCTACGGCTGGAGCCAGGGAGCCCTGAAGCGCCAGTGATCTCCGGCGCCCGACAGGGAAGCCCGGCCGGGCTGCGGCGGCTCTTCGCCGCCGCGATGGCGAGGGATCTCCGCGCTTTCGTCGTCCCCGGCGCCGAGGTCGCGCGCGCCCGCGGCCTCGACGTCGAGGCCGCCGGGCTCGGGATGACCGGCGTCCCGCGCCACGCGAGCGTCCTGCTGGTCGTCGGGGAGCTGCCGGCAGCCCTGAGGAGGGCGGCGGCGGTCGTCTACGCCCAGATGATGCGCCCGCGTGCGGTGCTCGCCGCGGGCGCCGGCGACCTCTCGCCGCTCCCGGGGGCGGACGTCTCCGTGGGGCTCTCGCAGGAGGAGCTGGAGGAGGGCGTGGCGCGCCTCCGCACGGCCTTCGCCCGGGGAGCCTTCGCGCCGGGGGCGGCTGGCTTCGAGCCGGAGATGCTGCGCGCGAGAACAGAGTACGCCTGCCCCATGCACCCCGAGGTCGTCCAGGACGAACCCGGCGCATGCCCGAAGTGCGGGATGGAGCTGGTGAGCCGGGAAGCAGCGGACGGGGGCTCCGGCCCGCACCACGGCGGCGATCACGGCGGCGCGAACGGGGACCACGGCCACGGCGGGCACGGCCACGGCGGGATGGGGTTCATGTCCATGGTGGAGATGACGAAGGACCTGCCGCGCAGCTCGGACGGGCTGCCGATGGAGTGGGTCGAGGCGCCCTTCGGCCCCCTCTTCCCCGGGCTGCCCGGGGGTCTCTTCTTGAAGCTGACGCTGGACGGGGACACGGTAGCGGAGGCGAGCCCCTCCGCCTGCGGGTGGGCCTCGCCCGGGCCCCTGACCGGGCCGGCGGACGCCCTCGCCGAGCGGCTCGCCGGGATCGACCCGCTCTCTCCGGCGTCTTACCGCGTGCTGGCCCTGCGCGCCGTGGAGGACGCGGCGGGGGCCGGGGCCGACGAGCGGACGGCCCGCGCGCGGGCCGGCGCGCTGGAGCGCGAGCGGGCCGCGAGCCACCTGGGCTGGCTCTCCGGGTTCGCGTACCTGATCGGCCACCGCTGGCTCGCCCGGCGCGCCGCGGAGCTGCAGCTCGCCGTGCTGCGCGCGGAGCCCGCCGGGATGCCAGGGCTGCGGGCGGCGGCCCGGAGCCTCGCCCGGCGAATCGAGCGGACGCCGCTGCTCGCCCGCCGGCTGGAGGGCATCGGGGCGCTCCCGGGAGGGACGGGGGCCTCCGGCCCCGTGGCGCGCGCAGCGGGCGTCCGCACCGACGCCCGCTGCGGCGAAGGAGCGTACCGCGCCCTGGGCTTCGAGCCGGTCGTCCGCGAGGGAGGCGACGCCCTCGCCCGCCTGCGGGTTCGCCTCGCGGAGATCGAAGAGAGCCTCGGGCTCGCGGCCGCAGCGGGCTCTCTGGACATCCCCGCCCCCCGCACCGCCACCGGCGCCTCGGGAGCGGGAGCCGCGACCGTCGAGACGCCGCGCGGAACGGCGACGCTGCGGGTTGCGCTCTCCGACGGGGAGGTGGTCTCCGCGGAGCTGGAGGGCCCCTCGGCGCGGCACCTGGCCCTCGTCGGCCGGGTGGCCGAGCAGCGGGAGCTGGCCGACGCGCTCGTGGGGGTGGCCTCGCTGGACCTCTCGCCGTGGGAGACGGCGCGGTGAGCGCGCTCGCGGTGCTTGCCGCGCTGCTGGCCGGCGCCTACCTCGTCGCAGTGCTCGAGGGGTGGTCGGCGACCGGGCGGCTGCGGCCCGCCGGCCCGGCGGTCTCGGCGGCGGCTCTCCTCGGGCGCGAGTCCGTCGTCCCGCGCAGGCCCGACCGCGTCCTCTTCGAGGCCGCCCCGCTGCTGCTGCTCGTCTCGGCGGTGCTCGCCGCCGCCGTGCTGCCCCTCAGCCCGCGCCTCGTCGTCGCCGACCTCGCCACGGGCGCGCTCTTCGTGAACGCGGCGCTGGCCTACGTGATGGTCGCGCTCCTCATGGCCGGGTGGGGCCCGGACGCCGCCTACGCGATGGTCGCCGGCTGGCGCTTCCTCGGGCAGCTCCTCGGCTACTCCATGCCCATCGTCATGGCCATAGCCGCCATCGCCATGCGCGCCGAATCGCTCAGGAACACCGAGGTCGTGGCGTCGCAGGCCGCCCTCCCGAACGCCCTCTACCAGCCGGTGGGCTTCGCCGTGTTCTTTCTGGCGGCGATGTGCCTGGCCTTCCTGCCGCCCTTCGACCTGCCCACCGCCCCCGGCGAGCTCGCGGGCGGGGTCGAGGCCGAGTACGCCGGGGCGCGGCTGGCGGTGATGCGCCTGGGGCGCATGGTGCTGGTGGTCGCGCTCTCGGCGGCGGTGACGGTCTTCTACCTGGGCGGGTGGCTCGGCCCCGCGCTGCCGCCCTGGGCGTGGAGCGCCATAAAGACGCTCGCCGTGGCCGCCGCCATGCTGCTCGCCGGGCGGTACGTGCCGCGGCTGCGCGAGGCGCAGGTGCTCGCGTGGTGGTGGAAGCTCGGCATCCCGCTCGCGCTCCTGAACATCTTCTGGGTGGGCGTCGTGCTGCTGGTGGCAGAGTGAGTGCGCAGGCGCTCTTCACCGGGTTCTTCGGGGTGGCGGCGGTGTGGTTCGGGGTCGTCGTCTTCAGGACCTCCTCGATGGTCCGCTCGGCTCTCGCGCTGCTCTTCTCGCAGGCGGCCATCGGCGCGATGTTCTTGGCCATGCAGGCCGAGTTCCTCGGGGTGCTGCAGGTCATGATGATGGCTACCGAGATGTCGATCATGGCGATCTTCATGGTCATGTACATGATGGACCCCGGCGGGCTCGGGGAGATGGAGATGACCCACCAGAAGCGCGCCTCGATCGCCGCCGGCGCGCTGGCCGCCCTCGCCGCCGCGGGCGTCGCCGCGCTGACCGACTGGGGGCCGGCGGCCGCTGCGCCGCCGGCCGCGGAGCAGACGGAGAGGCTGGGCGCCGAGATGCTCGGGCGCTCGATGCTCATCTTCGAGACCGCCGGGGTGACGATACTTACCGCCATGATCGCCGCCACCGCGGTGGCTATAGAGAGGAGGCGCCGGCGATGATGGCGCTCTACGTCGCCCTCGCGGTCGGGGCCGTGCTCTTCGGCGTCGGCCTCTACGGCGCCCTGAGCCAGACGAACCTCGTCATGATCATGATGGGCGTCGAGCTGATGCTCGGCGCGGCGATGGTGAACCTCGTCGCCTTCTGGCGCTTCTTGCACCCGGAGACCTACGCGGGCCAGATGTTCGTCCTCGTGGTCATGACCGTGATGGCCCTGGAGATGGCGGTGGGCTTCGGCGTCGGGACCGCCCGCTTCCGCGCGAAGGGATCCGTGGAGATGGAAGAGGCGCGGGAGCTCAGGGGATGATCCTCGCCGCCACCGCGATCCTCGCGCCGCTCGCGGCCGCCGCCCTGATCCTCGCCCTCCGCCGCCTCCCGGCGGCGCTGGCCCTCGCGGGGACGGGCGCCGGGCTTGCGGCCTCGGCGGCGACGCTCCTCCGGGTGGCAGGCGGCGCGTCCCTCTCCGCGACGCTCCCGGGGCTGCCGGGCCTGCCGCTGCGGCTTCTCGCCGAGCCCCTCACCGCCCTGCTCTCGGCGGTCGTCGCGGTCGTGGGGTTCTTCGTGGTGGTCTACGCGGTCGGGTACATGGAGGGCGAGGGGGGCCGCGTGCGCTTCTTCGCCGGCATGTCGTTCTTCGTGGCGGCGATGCAGGCGCTCGTGCTCGCGGGGGACTGGGTGCTGCTGCTCGCCGCCTGGGAGCTGATCGGGCTGAGCAGCTACCTCCTGATCGGGCACCGGCACGAGCGCGAGGGCGTGCCGCAGGCCGCGACCCGCGCCTTCCTCTACACCCGCACCGCCGACCTCGGGCTCTACGCGGCGATCTTCGTCCTCGTCGCGCACGCGGGCACCAGCGAGATCTCCCCCACCCTCCAGACGGGCGGGGCGGCGGCGACCGCCGCCGGGCTCCTGCTCCTCGTGGCCGCGATGGGCAAGTCCGCCCAGACCCCCCTGCAGGGCTGGCTGCAGGACGCGATGGTCGGCCCCACCCCCGTCTCGGCGCTGCTGCACTCGGCCACCCTCGTCGCCGCCGGGGCGATCCTCATGATCCGGACCTCCCCCCTCCTCTCGCCCGCCGTGCTCCTCCTCGCGGGCCTCGCAGGCGGCGCGACCGCGCTCCTCGCCGGCCTCGTCGCCCTCGCCGAGCGCGACCTGAAGCGGCTGCTCGCCGCCTCCACCTCCGCCCAGTACGGCCTGATGCTGCTGGCGGTCGGCGCGGGCTCATCCGTGGCCGCCCTCGTCCACCTCGCCGCCCACGCCGCGATAAAGAGCGCGCTCTTCCTCGGCTCCGGCGTCTTCCAGCACGCCCGCGGCTCCACGCGGCTCGACCGGCTGGAGGGGGCGGGGCGCGCCCGCCCGCGGACCTTCCTCGGCTTCGCCGTCGCGGGGCTCGCCCTCGCCGGCGTGCCGCCCCTGAGCGGGTACTTCACGAAGGACGCGATCCTCGCCGCCGCCTTCGGGTCGCCCTACGCCCCCCTCCTCGCCCCGCTCGCCCTCGCCGGGACGCTGCTGACCGGCGCCTACGTGGCGCGGGCGCTCGGGCTTCTCTGGCGCGGCGCGGGCGCGGGCGGCCCCGTCAAGGGCGCACGCTGGATGGGCGCGGGGCTCGCCGCCCTCGCCCTCCTCGCCGCCGCTCTGGGGCTTGCGGTGCCGCCCATCGGGGAGCTCCTGACGGGCCAGGAGCTCCCGGAGGGCGCGCTCGCCACGGTCGCGGGGCTCGCGGCGACGCTCGGCGGCCTGGCCCTGGGGTGGCTCGTCCCGGAGGACCGGATGCTCGGTCCGCTGCGCGCCCCGGCGGAGAGGGGGTTCCGCCCCGGCGGCGGCCTCGACGCGCTCGTCGCGAGGCCGGCGCTCGCGCTCGGGCGCGCCGCCGCGCGCTTCGACGACGGCGTCGTACACGCCGCCGTGCTCTCCGCCGGGCGGGCCGCCCTCGCGGTCGCCGCCGCCTCGCGCCTGACCGACGAGCGGGGGATAGACGCCCTGGTCCTCTCCCTGGCGCGGGGCACCCGGAGGCTCGGAGGGCGCGCTCGCGAGCTGCAGACCGGCCTCGTCCACAGGGAGCTCTTGCTCGCCGCGGGCGGGGCGGCCCTGATGCTCGTGGTCCTGACCATCGGCGCGGCAGGCACCTAGAAAGGATGTGAGAGGCTTGATCCCGATCGTCTCCGCGACGCTCTTCCTCCCGCTGCTGGGCGCCGCGCTGCTCGCGGCCTGGAGGGGCGCGCCGCCGCGCGCGGCGCACGCCCTCGGCATCGCCTTCTCCGGCCTCGCGCTGCTCGGCGCAGCGTGGCTGTGGGCGCGCGGCGCCTCGGGGGAGGGCTTCTCGCAGGTGGAGGAGGTGGCCTGGATCCCCTCCCTCGGCGTCGCCTACCGCGTCGGCGTGGACGGCATAAGCCTCCCCCTCGTCCTGATGACCGCCGTCCTCTTCTTCGTCTCCCTCGTGTTCTCGGCCGGCATCCGGGAACGGGCGCGCTCCTACGTGGCCCTCTTCCTCCTGCTGGAGACCGCCTCCCTCGGCGTCTTCGTGGCGCTCGACGCCGTCCTCTTCTACGTCTTCTTCGAGGTGACGCTCGTGGGGATGTACTTCATCATCTCCGGCTGGGGCTACGAGGACCGCCAGCGGGCCGCCCTGATGTTCTTCCTCTACACCCTGCTCGGGAGCCTGCCGCTGCTGCTCGCCATCCTCGGCCTCTACCTGGGCAGCGAGCCGAACACCTTCGACATGCGCGAGCTCATCGCGAACCCGCCGCTCACCGGCCTCGCGGCGACGCTCGCCCTCCTCGCGATGCTGGTGACGTTCTTCGTCAAGACGCCGGTCTTCCCGCTGCACACCTGGCTCCCGGCGGCCCACGTCGAGGCGCCCACCGCCGGGAGCGTGATCCTCGCGGGCGTCCTCCTCAAGCTCGGGACCTACGGCCTCGTGCGCTTCGCCCTCCAGATGACCCCCGACGCCTTCCGCGACCTCGCCCCGTACGTGGCCGCCCTCGCCGCCTTCTCGGCGCTCTACGGGGCCTTCGTCGCGCTCGGGCAGTCGGACCTGAAGCGCCTGGTCGCCTACACGAGCGTGAACCACATGGGCTACGTGGTCCTCGGGGTGGCGGTGGCAGCGGCGGCGACGGGAGCCCGCGCCGTCGCCCTCGACGGCGCCGTACTGCAGATGGTCAGCCACGGGGTCGTCACCGGCGCGCTGTTCCTGCTCGTCGGGATGCTCCAGGACAGGGCGCACACCCGCGAGATGGGCGCGTTCGGCGGCCTCCTCGGGGTCGTGCCGGGGCTCGGCTGGGCGTTCGTGCTCGCGGCCTTCGCCTCGCTCGGCCTCCCCGGGCTGGCGCACTTCCCGGCGGAGTTCCAGATCTTCCTCGGCACCCTGCGCGTCTACCCGCCAGCCGTGGTCGCGGTCCTCGGCATCGCCGTAACCGCCGGGCTCTACCTGCGCGCGATACAGGTCGCCTTCCTGGGCGAGCCGCGCGGCGAGCGGCGGAAGCTGCGCGACCTCGGGGCGCGCGAGACGCTGGCGGTCGTCCCCCTCCTCGCCCTGACGGTGCTCATCGGGGTCGTCCCCTCTCTGGTGCTCGGCGTGATCCACGCGACGACGGAGGCGCTGCTGCCGTGATCTCGCTGCTCCAGGGCATGCAGGGGATGGGCGGCGGCCCGGAGATGCGGATGGCCCGCGACCTGGCGCTCATCGCGCCCGAGATCGCCGTGCTCCTCACGGCCGTCGGCGCGCTCGTCTTCGAGATGCTCAGGCTGCCGAGGGTGGCGCTGCCGTTCACCGTGGTCGGGCTCCTCGCGGCGACAGCTCTCGCGCTCCCGCTGCTCGGCACCGAGACCACGGCCTTCATGGACACCTTCCGCGTCGGCCCCCTTGGCGTGTGGGCCAAGCTCGCCCTGCTCCCGGCCACCGCCCTCTGCGCCCTGCTCGCCCGGGCCGAGGTCCGGGGCACCGACCGCGAGGGGACGGTCTACGCCCTCCTCTCGTTCACCGCCCTGGGGGCGCTCGCGCTCGCGGGGGCGGGGGACGTGATGTTCCTGGTCCTCGGGGTGCTCCTCTCGTCGTTGGGCTCCTTCGCTCTCGTCGCCTACCCGCGCGACGAGAGGTCCACCGAGGCGGCGATGAAGTACTTCGTCTTCGGCTCGGTGACCGGGGCGGTCATGATCTTCGGGCTCACCCACTGGTTCGGGGCGACCGGCTCGACGCTGCTCTCGGAGCTGGGCAGGCTCGAGGGCGCGCCGCTCGCGGCGGCCTTCGGGCTCGTGGCGGTCGCCGCGGGCCTCGGCTACAAGGCCGCGATAGCGCCGTTCCACTTCTGGGCCCCGGACGCCTACGACGGCGCGCCCGTCTCCGTGGCGGCCTTCCTCTCGGTGGTGCCGAAGGTCGGCGCGCTCTTCGGCCTCGCCCAGGTGGCGAGCGACCTGCCGGCCGGCACCGGCTGGCCGCTCGTCCTCGCCGCGCTCGCCGCCCTCTCTATGACCTACGGCAACCTGGCGGCGCTCGCGCAGGAGAACGTCGTGCGGCTCCTGGCGTACTCCTCCATCGCCCAGTCGGGGTACTTCCTGCTCGGGGTGGTGGCCGTGGGCCAGAGCGACCTCGCCGTTCCGGCGCTCGTCGTCTTCGCCGCCGCCTACGCCGCGATGAACCTCGGGGCGTTCGCCGTCGTCGTCCGGACCGGCCGGCGCCTCGGAGACCTCGCGGGGCTGGGCTACGAGTCCCCCTGGACCGGCGCGGCGATGGTGGTGTTCCTGATCTCGCTGGTGGGCATCCCTCCCCTGGCCGGCTTCTTCGGCAAGCTGCTGCTGTTCGGCGCCGCGATAGACGCCGGCTTCGTCTGGCTGGCCGTCGTGGGGATCCTCAACAGCGTCCTCTCGCTGGGCGTATACTTGCGCGTGGTGGTCCCGATGTACCGGCGCCAGAAGCTCGTCGCGGCCAGACCGGCCCCGGTGGCCCGGGGGGTGCAGGCAGCGGCCCTCGCGCTGACGCTGGGGATAGGGCTTCTGGCCCAGATCTTCTTCGGGGGCGGAGGGTGAGGGGCGACCAGGCGCGGGAGACGGAGCGGGTGAAGCGCCTCTGGGACGCCCACGCCCGCGGCTACGACCGCGCGATCCGGCTGGCCGAGCGCCTCCTGGTGCGCGACGGCCGCCGGTGGGTGTGCTCGCGCGCCTCCGGGGAGGTGCTGGAGGTGGCGGTGGGCACCGGGCTGAACCTCCCGCTCTACCCCGAGGGCGTGCGCCTCACCGGGATAGACATCAGCCCGGCGATGCTGGCGCGGGCCCGGGAGCGGGCCGCCGCCCTGGGGCGGAAGGCCGCCCTGGTCGAGGGCGACGCCCAGGCACTCCCCTTCCCGGACGCCTCCTTCGACACGGTGGTGTGCACCCTCTCGCTGTGCAGCATCCCGGACGACAGGAGGGCCGTCGCCGAGATGAAGCGGGTGCTGCGCCCCGGAGGGCGCCTGCTGCTCCTGGACCACGTCCGCAGCTCCTCCCGGTTCTGGCGGGCGCTCCAGAGAGCGCTCGACCCCCTCTTCGTGCGCCTCGCCGGAGACCACCTGCTCCGGCGGCCGCTGGAGCACGTCGTGGCCGAGGGCCTGCGGGTGGAGCGCGCGGAGCGCTACGCGAAGGGGATGGTGGAGAGGGTCTCGGCGCGCAGGGAGAGGGGGTCATCCAACGCCGGGTCGCGGCGCGTAGAAGACGGGTGATGGCGAGCCAGAGCCATCCGGCGGGCACCCTCCCCCGCGCAGCCGCCCCGCTCCTGGTCGCGGCCGCGCTCCTGCTGTGCCACGGAGCCCTCGGCTCGCTGCACCTGCTCTCCTCCGGACCCCTCCCGGCGGGGCACGCGGCCGGGCACGCACACCACCAGGAGGGTCACTGCCTCGGCGGCGCGGAGTACCCCGCCGCGCTGCTCACCTCCCTTCTCGGCGGCGCCCTTCTCCTGCTGCTGCTCCGCGCCCGCCGCCCGCGCCCGCAGGCCCCTGCCGCGCCCCCGGAGGCCCCGCGCCTTCCCGCGCGCTCGCGCGCCCCCCTGCCCCGCGGACCCACCCTCCCTCTCCTGCAGGTGTTCCTGCTGTGATCCACTCCCTCCGGGCGAGAGGAACCCTTCGGGAGAAGGCCGCTACGCAGAGAAGGAGGGAGCAAGACCATGAAGCGCGCAGGGACGCTCGCTACGGTCGTCGCCGCGCTCCTCCTGTCCGCCTGCGCCGGCGCGGGCGTGCAGGAGGAGCCGCAGGATGGGGCCATGCACGGCGGCGGGCAAGGAGAAGAACACGCGGAGCAGATGGGCGGCGGGCACGGCGCCATGGGCGGCATGCTCGCGGCGGACAACTACTCCGACCGGCGGTTCATAGACCTGATGGTCCCGCACCACCAGGGGGCGGTGCACATGGCCCGGGTGGCCCTCGAGAACGCCGAGCACCGGGAGATAAGGCGGCTGGCCCGGAACATAATCCGCAGCCAGCGGGCGGAGATAGAGGAGCTCAGGGACATCAAACGCCAGCGGTACGGGACCTCCAGCGTCCCCATGCAGATGGACCGCGAGCAGACGCAGATGATGGGCATGATGGACCCGCAGGAGCTCGCCGGCGAAGAGCCCTTCGACAGGGCGTTTATAGACGCCATGATCCCGCACCACCGCTCGGCGATCGAGATGGCCCGGGTGGCCCGCGAACAGACGGAGAACCCGCGCATCCGGAGGCTCGCCGAGGACATCATCCGCGAGCAGCAGCGCGAGATAGAGCAGATGCAGCGCTGGCGCGAGGAGTGGTATTCGGAGGGCTAGCCTACCGGCGCAAGAGCCAGAAGATCAGGAGCAGCAGCGCCGCCCCCGCTGCGATGGCGGGGGCGGCCTGCTTGAGGCGCTCGGCGACCGCCTCCCGGCCCATCTCCCCGAGGTCCAGCGGCTCCGGCTCGGGCTGCTGGATCCTGCGCACCCGCACCTGCTGCTCCTCCTCCTCCTGCGGGGCGGCGGCCTCCTCCGGCTCACCGGAGAGCTTGCGCTCCAGGCACTCGGCGAACTGGCCGAGCATCTTGGTGGCCACGTCCTGCTGTATGCCCCGCCCGAACTGGGCCGCCCGCCCGGTGAGCCGCATGTCCGTCTCCACCCGGACGTGGGTGCTGCCGTCCCGCCCGCTCAGCGTGGAGGTGATGGTCGCAGAGGCCGTCCCCTGCCCCCTCGCGTCCCGCCCGCTGGCCTGCAGGACCATTCGCCGGTTCGCCTCGTCGACCTCCGCGTAGCGGACCGTCCCGTTGTAGCGGGCGGTGATCGGGCCGAGCTTTACGGTCATGGTGCCCCTGTACTCCTCGCCCTCGGAGCCCTCCACGGAGGCCCCGGGCAGGCAGGGCGCGACCTCCTCCAGGTTCTGCAGCGCCCTCCAGGCCTCCTCGACGGGCACGCCGACGGTGAACTCGTTCTCTATCCTCATAGCGCCTGTCCCCCTCTAGAAGACCTCGTTCTCAAGGCAGGAGGCGAAGCGGTCCATGATCTTGCTCGCCACATCCTGCTGTATGCCCCTACCAAACTGCGCCACACGCCCCGTAAGGCGCATCTCCGTCCGCACCACCACCCTCGTCCTCTCCCCCTCCTCCTCGTGCAGCGTGGAGGTGATGGTCGCAGAGGCCGTCCCCTGCCCCCTCACGTCCCGCCCCTTGGCCTCTATGACCGCCCGCCTCGCCCGCTCGTCGGTCTCCACAAACCTCACCGTCCCGCTGTAGCGGGCGGTGACCGGGCCCAGCTTTACGGCCATGGTCCCTTTGTAGTGATCCCCTGCCTGCTCGGTGAGGGCCGCTCCGGGCAGGCAGGGGGTCACCCTCTCCAGGTCCAGGAGCGCCTCCCACACCTTCTGCACCGGAGAGCTCACCCTGAACTCGTTCTCAAGCTTCATC